>Ga0164290_1000362_pt1 | contig 158887 bp, 124 predicted proteins | sample Micstemetagenome_FD_108782 | JGI IMG/M metagenome (GOLD analysis project Ga0164290, IMG submission 108782) | Contaminated culture microbial community from soil near Moab, Utah, USA - Microcoleus steenstrupii SON62 (Illumina Assembly) | ecosystem: Environmental > Terrestrial > Soil > Soil crust...
GCCCGCACGATGGCAAAAGGCAATGCCAGCGCTTGCGGGCGTCTTCGTTTCTTGTGCTAGCAAAACGCGAAAACAGCGAAAAACAGCCGAAAAAACAGCACCTTACCGAACATAACAAACATTATCGGACGTTGGGGCGGCCGGTTTTCAGGGGCCCTTTGCTGGCCGTTTCTCGCCCGCTCGCCTGCTTCGCCAAAGGCACCGAGCACTTAAACGCGCGCTGTTTGCCAGTGTCGCCCCAGTGTTCCACGGAATGAAGAATCACGTCGGTCGGCGCGACGAAAGATCGCTGTGGAGAGTCTGGTGGCGAGCTTGTCCAGCGTGAGAGATTCGGCTCGTGCGCAGCGCGGTCGAGCTGGCAGAAATGAAGCTTGAAGCCACTGGAAAGCTGGCCGGCAAAGGTCAGAAAAGTCGGCGCCTTGGCAGGGGGGCTCAACCGGGGTTGAGCCCCGTTCCGAATGAACCTCGGTGGCCCGGCGGCGACCGATGTTCAAGCTTCCAAGAACCCGGTCGCACCGCCCTGCCCGGCTGGTTCGCTCACCGGGGCTTCGCGTGTGCGAACCAGCCCCGGCCACCCGGACAATCAGGTCGAGATGCCCCGGCGACCAGGGACCGAGAACTGTCCGCGCTAGTGAGGCTCGCCGTTGCCGTTCTGCTCATGGCCGGTCGGGCTGACTTGTTGGCCGCCGGCTGCGGCTGGGTCTTCCAGGAACTGGCCCATGCGACGGAACTTGTCGTATCGGCCGTCCACCAGCTGATCGAGCGGCTGGCCGACGAGTTCGCGGAGCGTCTTGCTGAGGAACTGCTTCACGCGAAAGGCCGTCTGATGAGGATCGCGGTGAGCGCCACCGAGCGGTTCTTCGATCACATGATCCACGACGCCCAGTCGCAGCAGATCCTTGGAGGTGAATTTCAGTGCCGTCGCCGCCTTCTCGGCATGCGCGGCGCTCTTCCAGAGAATGCCTGCGCAGCCCTCGGGGCTGATCACGGAGTAGTAGGAGTACTGGAGCATGGCCACGCGATCGCCAACGCCAATGCCGAGGGCGCCGCCGCTGCCGCCTTCGCCGATCACGATGCAGATGACCGGCGTCTTGAGTCGCGACATCTCGTACATGTTCTCGGCAATCGCCTGCGACTGGCCGCGCTCCTCAGCACCAATGCCTGGGTAAGCGCCGGGAGTGTCGATGAGGCAGATCACCGGCAAGCCATACTTCTCGGCCATCTTCATCTTCAGGATCGCCTTGCGATAACCCTCGGGATGGGCACAGCCGAAGTAACAGAGACTGCGTTCCTTGTAGGTACGACCTTTCTGGTGGCCGATGACCATGACCTTTTGCTGGTCGAGCTTGGCGAAGCCGGTGAGCATCGCGCGGTCGTCGCCAAAGCGGCGATCGCCATGGAGTTCGACAAAGTCTTCGAACATCAGGGAGATGTAGTCGGCCGTGTAGGGCCGATCCCGGTGGCGGGCGATCTGCACGACTTGCCATGGCGTGAGGTTAGCGTACACCTGCTGGGTCACTTCGGCGCATTCGCGCCGCAGTTGCCGCAACTCTTCCTCTTGCTCAACGGTTCGCTCGGTCAGTTGTTCCAGCGCGCGTTTGCGAGCTTCGAGTTCGAGAATGGGCGTTTCGAAGTCGAGTCCGTGCGAGGCAGTGGCTGTGCTCATAACTGTATGGCAATTGACGAGGAATCGATCGGTTCGAGAATCGGCGGAAGGTAAGCCCAGGGCAGGTGCTGAGGGTGGACGAGCGCTAAATGTCGTTGAACCCTTTGCGGTCGTCTTTCAGCACCGGCTTAACCGCGGGCGGCTTGGGTAGCACTTTGAATGCCCGGATGTTGCGGTACTCCTTGAGGAAGTCCCACATCGACGACGGGCGCTCGTCGCGCTTCTTGGCCATCATGCGGCGGATCAGATTGTTGAACTCGGACGTGATGTTGTCGTTATGGACCTGCACGGACGGTACGGACGCTAGCAGATGCTTGTTGAGCAGGTCGTCGGCGTTGTCGCCTGTGTAGGGTGTTTTGCCGGTGAGAAGTTCAAACAGGACACAGCCGTAACTGTAAATATCGGCCCGCGCGTCCAGGTTTTGATTGCGAATTTGCTCCGGCGACATATAGCTGCGGGTGCCTTGCACCTTGCGGCCGAATTTGAAGAGCGAAGCGAAGCCGCTTTTTTTCTTTTCGCTGATGGCGAAGTCGATCAACTTGACGGTACCTTCGTCGTTCACCAGAAAGTTATCCGGCTTAACGTCGCGATGAATCCAGCCTTCGCTGTGGAAGTAGAAGAGTGCTTCCGCGCCTTGCTCAATGATCTTCGGCGACATGTAAGCGATTGCCGCCGGACCCAAACGCAGCCAAAGCTTCAGGTTGGGATGTTCGAAGTGCTCCATTACCACATAGGGGACTTCGCCTTCGACATTGAACTCATAGATGCGGATGAGTCCCTTGTGCTTCAGCTTGCTACCGACCTCAAATTCCTGCTTGAGTTGGGCAATTTCTTCCTTGTCCTGCCTCAGGTCGGGGCGCAAGACCTTGAGCACGTAACGAGTTGGATCGTCCGTCTTGGCGGCTTCCCAAACCTGCGTGGTGTGTCCGACGCGGATGAGCCGCACCAGCCGATAAGGTCCGAGAAAGTCGCGGGGACGAGTCACGCCCAGGCCTCGCAAACAGCGATCGGTCACCTCTCCTGGTCACGCGGCGGGAGGGGGACTGCGATCCGTAGAATCGGTACAGACTGCCCAGTCTAAACCACTCGTCGCGGTGGCAAAAGGGCAACGAGGAGCCCCTCGAAATTGGGGCAGGGCACTCGTTCAGTGAGTGGATCGCGAGCGATGAGCAGAAGGCTGGGCTCCCCTGCCCTGCTCCGCCAGCACGCGCTCGTATAGCTCACGAATTCGGCGTGTCATGGTCTCATGGCGAAATTGGTCGCTGAATTTTCGCCGGCCGTTCTCGCCAAGTTCGCGCCGATGCGCGTCATCTTTTGCCAGAGTTGTAATGGCGCTGGCGAGGCCCCGAATGTCTTGCGGCGGGACGAGATAGCCGGTTTCGCCGGTGATGGTCACTTCACGGGCACCGTCGACGTCGTAACTGACGATTGGTTTGCCGGCGATCAGCGCCTGCGGCAGCGCTCGGGCCAGTCCCTCGCGCAGGCTGGCATGTACGAGTGCGTCGACTCCGCCGAGCAATTCTGGAATGCGCGATGGTGGCACGAGACCGGTGAACTGAAAATACTTCCTGAGTCCGGCCGCGGCGATTTGCTGTTCCAAACTCGCGCGAAGCACGCCATCGCCAATAAATAGAAAACGAACGTGCGGTTGCTCGGCGACGACTTGCTTCGCCGCTTCGACGACATCCTCATGCCCCTTGAGCGCAAACAACCGGGCAATCTTACCGACTACGACGTGCTCGGGCGAGTAGCCGAGTTCGCGGCGAACCCGTTCCCGATGTATGCCCGCTGCCAGAAGCGGCTCGACGTCCATCCCGCTGTAGATCGTGGTGAACTTCTCACGCGGCGCGACGCCAGCTGACACCATCAGGTCAGTCATCGCGTCCGCCACGCTGATCAGGTGATGGCAACGATGGGCCGCATACCGTTCGCAGTCGCGAAAGAGTCGGCGGGCCGCGAAGGATTGATAGGGATGAAACGGCGCTCCATGCACCGTGTGAATCACGACGGGCACCTTTAGCGACCAGGCCGCCAGCCGGCCGAGAAACCCTCCCTTAGCACTGTGGGTGTGAACGACATCGGGCCGGTACTGACGCAGAGCCCGTTTGATTGCGAAGTAGGCCTTGGTGTCGTCGAGAGGATGAATCGCGCGTCGCAGGGGTGGGATCACTTCCGAGGGCACATCCACTCCCCTACCCTGCTGCAGCAGCGCCCCTTCAGGACCGAGCGACGGGCCGGTGATCAGCAGCACGTCATCGCTGTAATGTGTGATCAGGTCCTGGCAATTGAACAGCGTGTTCTCTTGCGCCCCGCCGACGATCATGCGCGTGATGATGTGGGCGATGCGCATGGTGTTCGGATGCGGAATTCGGAATAGGGAATGCGGAATGAGTGTGAGAGCTTGGTAAGGATACGAACTTGTTTCGAATTACTCCAGCGGGGCGGCTTCCTCGTCCATTGTCTCAGAAGCTCCGCATTCTGCATTCCGAGTTCCGCATTCGCCGTACTCGACTCCCACTAAGAACAGTCCCTGGGGCGGCGCGGTCATTCCGGCGGTGCGGCGGTCCTTGTGCTCGAGAACGCGGCCCGGCCATTCGATTGGCCGACGTCCCTTTCCGACCTCCACCAGCGTGCCGGCGATGTTGCGGACCATGTTATAGAGGAAGCCGTTCGACTCAACCTCAATGATCACGCGGTCGGTGAGTTCGGCCTGCCGGCGTTCAACAAGCAAGTCGTATACTGTCCGCACGGTGGTCAGTCGCGACGATCCGGAGGTCTGATAGCTTTCGAAGTCGTGCGTGCCGACGAGTGCCTTGGCCGCTTCCTGCATGGCCGCAACGTCGAGCGGTTGGCGAATGTGCCACACGTGGCGCCGTGAGAACAGATCGAGGAAGGGCCCGTCCTGAATGACGTAGCGATAGCGCTTGCGGACTGCGTCGCGCAAGGCGTGAAAGCGCGGCGGAGCGTCGGCGACCTCGAAGACGACGATGTCCTCCGGCAAAGTAGCATTGAGTGCTTTCCTCAGGACCTCTCCCGAATGCCGCGTCGGCGACTCGAAGCTGGCGACCTGCCCCAGTGCGTGCACGCCGGCGTCGGTTCGGCCACTGGCAATGCAATGGACCGGCTCGGTGGTGATCTTGGTGAGCGCCCGCTCAAGCTCCCCCTGCACTGTCCGCTTGTTCGGCTGACGCTGCCAGCCGGCGAACTCCGTGCCATCGTAGCCAAGCGTTACTTTGAAAGCGCGCATGAGGCGATCGATGGCTTACGCCTCGAGCAGAATCCGCAGCATGCGACGCAGCGGTTCGGCGGCGCCCCAGAGAAGTTGATCGCCGCAGGTGAAGGCCGACAGATAGCGCCCCTTGGCGGACGGATCGAGGTCGAGCTTCCGCAATCGGCCGACTGGCACATTGAGCGTGCCGGTTACCGCCGTTGGAGTGAGTTCTCGCACAGAAACTTCACGTTCGTTGGGAATCACTTTCGCCCAGTCGTTGGCGGCGGCGAGCATGCCCGAGATTTCGTCTAGCGGCACGTCCTTCTTCAGTTTGATTGTCAGGGCCTGGCTGTGGCATCGCATGGCGCCGATGCGAACGCAAATACCGTCGACCGGGATGCTGTCGGGCGCGAGGCCGAGAATCTTGTTGGTCTCCGCCCTGCCCTTCCACTCCTCTTTGCTTTGGCCGTTGCCCAGGTCCTTGTCGATCCACGGGATTAAGCTGCCTGCGAGCGGCACGCCGAAGAATTCCTGGGGGAAGCTGCCGCTACGGAGCGTTTCGGCCATGCGGCGATCAATATCGAGAATCGCCGACGCCGGATCGGCCAGCTGCTCGCCCACGGCAGCGTGGGCAGCGCCCATCTGCTTGATCAGCTCGCGCATGTTGTTGGCGCCAGCGCCCGATGCGGCCTGATAAGTCATCGCCGTGAGCCACTCCACCAGCCCGGCTTTGAAGAGTCCCTGCAGGCCCATCAGCATCAGGCTGACGGTGCAGTTGCCGCCGATGTAGTTCTTCACGCCGCGAGCCAGCGAGTCCTTGATGACGTGCAAGTTGACCGGATCGAGGATGATGACCGAGTCGTCCTTCATCCGCAGGCTCGAAGCCGCGTCGATCCAGTAGCCGCTCCATCCCGCCGAGCGAAGCTGCGGATAGACTTCGTTCGTGAAGTCGCCACCCTGGCAGGTGACGATCACTTCCATATTGCGGAGCGCGTCGACGCTTTTGGCATCGAGCAACTTGCCGGATTCCTTGCCGCTGACTTTGGGGCCGTTGCCGCCGACGTTTGACGTGGTAAAGAAGACCGGATCGAGCTGCGCAAAATCGTTCTCGGCCTGCATGCGCTGCATCAGGACCGAACCAACCATCCCACGCCAACCAACAAAACCAACACGCTTCACGGGAGTGACTTCCTCAAAGAAGAACGTCTCGAAGTGGCTTCTGACTCAGATCGCCACCAGGCATGATCAATCGTAGTTCGCCCCCCTGTCCTGTGGCAAACGATTGGCAGGGTCTGACGTGCTTCCGCTACATCCGCTCGATGATTTCCAGGCAAACCCGGCGGACATCCGCAGGATTGGCGTTCGGGTTGCGCTTCTTCGCCTGGCCGATCAGCGAGCTGACGGCCTGCTGCTTCCCACCTTTGACATCGGCAACCACTTTGGGGTTCGCGGCAACGATTTCAGCACAGATGGCTTCGAGTTCGGAGGTATCGACCTTCTGGATGCCCAGAGCCGCCATCGACGCCTTCACACCGCGACGGTGGGCGACCATGTCGTTGAAGACTTCCTTGGCCCGGGTGACTTCCAGATCGCCGCCAACGACCGTCTTCACCAGTTCACCGAGCGTGGCCGCACCGAGCGGGAACCGCTCGAGCGTCGTGCTGGTTTCGTTGAGCACGCGGAGCAGTTCCTGCGTGACCCAGTTAGCCGCCTTCTTGCCGTCACCACCGATTTGGGCGACTTCCTCGTAATATTGCACGAGCGGCAGCCCCTGGGCCGCGATCACGTCGCTGTCGTAGGGGGTGATCCCGTACGTAGTCTCGAGTCGATTCCGGATGGCCCGCGGCAACTCGACCATCTCGGAGCGAATCTGCTCGACCTCGGCGGCCGGGGTGATGACGGGAGCCAGATCCGGATCGGGAAAGTAGCGATAGTCGCTCGACTCTTCCTTTTCGCGCTGCGAGGTGGTCACACCCTTCGCATCGTCCCAGCCGCGGGTTTGCTTCGGAGCGTCGCCGAGCTTTTTGCCGGTCTCTTGCCACGCCGCGTACTGCCGCTGAGCTTCGTAGGCGAGGGCCCGTTCAATGTGGCGAAAACTGTTGAGATTCTTGATCTCGACGATGGGCGTGGCGACTTTGCCCTGCGGCGTCTGAATGTGGATGTTCACATTAGCGTCGACGCGGAGGCTGCCTTCCTGCATGTTGCAGTCCGAAACGCCGAGGTACAGCAGCGTCAGACGGAGTTCGGTCAGATAGGCGCGGGCCTCTTTGGTCGAACGCATGTCCGGCTCGCTGACGATTTCGAGCAGCGGGGTGCCGGTGCGGTTGAGGTCGATCCGCGTGTCGGCCTTGCCGGCGGCTTCGTCGTGCAGGCTCTTACCGGCGTCCTCTTCGAGGTGAGCGCGGGTGATACCGACTTTCTTCGGAGCGAACTCGCCTTTGGGATCATGGATCTCGAGCCAGCCCTTCTGCGACATCGGCAGATCGTACTGACTGATCTGGTAGCCCTTCGGCAGATCGGGATAGTAGTACTGCTTGCGGTCCCACTTCGTGAACTCGGGAATCTCGCAGTTCAGTGCAATCGCCGTCTTCAGCGCGAGCCGGAAGGCCTCGCGATTCATGACCGGCAGCGTCCCCGGCATGCCGATGCAGATCGGGCAGGTCTGAGTATTCGGCGGTGCGCCGAACTTCGTGCTGCAGCGACAAAAGAGCTTCGTCCGCGTGAGCAACTGCACGTGCGTTTCGAGGCCGACGATCATTTCGTAGGGATAGTCGCTCATGATTTCTTCCTCGTTCCTGCGATCGGCATCGTCCGTCGGCCGGAACCGTACTCGACGCAAGCGTCGGGGCGTGCGTTCCCACGCAGAGCGTGATAACGAAAACGTTCGGTCACTTAGGCGAGCTTCGGCAGTTTGGTGTGCCAGTCGGTTGCCTGCTGGAACATGTGACCGGCCTGTAACAGTCGTTCTTCATCGAATGGCCGACATTGCAATTGCAGGCCGATCGGCAGACCTGCCTTGGTCAAACCGCAGGGAACGCTCATGCCGCCGATGCCGGCGAGATTCGCAGTCACCGTGTAGAGGTCTTCCAGGTACATCGACAGAGGATCGTCCGTCTTCTCCCCGAGTTTGAACGCGGGCGAAGGGGTCGTCGGGCCGATGATGAAATCGACTTGCTCGAATGCCTGGTCGTAGTCGCCGCGGATCAGTCGGCGGACCTTGAGAGCCTTCAGATAGTAGGCATCGTAATAGCCGGCGCTCAGCGTGTAGGTGCCGAGCATGATGCGGCGCTTCACTTCCGGTCCAAAACCTTCCGCCCGCGACTTGCGATACATGCGTATGAGCGAAGTGTCGAGATTCTTCAGTCCTCGCTCATTCTTCTCCGCCGCCAGCTTCTTTTGCTCGGATTCGAGTTCGGCCAGCAGCGCCTTCTCGTCGGTGCGATAGCCGTAGTGCACGCCGTCGTAGCGGGCGAGGTTACTCGAGGCTTCGCTCGGAGCAATGATGTAATAGGTCGAAATGCCGTACTTGCTGTGCGGCAGCGAGATGTCGACGACCTTCGCCCCCAGGCCAGTAAACACCCCGATTGCCTCGTTCACGGCTGCTTCGATTTCCGCGTTGAGACCGGGACCGAAGTGCTCTTTCACGCGGCCGAGCTTCAGACCGGCGAGCGGCTGATCGATGCTGGCCGAGTAGCTGGGCACGTCGAGCGGCACCGACGTTGAATCGAGCGGATCGTGGCCAGCAATCGCGTCGAGCAGTAGCGCCGTGTCCTTGGCCGACGCAGCCATCGGGCCGATCTGATCGAGGCTGCTCGCAAACGCGACCAGACCATAGCGGCTCACGCGGCCGTAGGTCGGTTTGAGTCCCGTGACACCGCAGAACGCGGCGGGCTGACGGATGGAGCCGCCTGTATCAGTGCCGATCGAAAGCGGCGCCATGCTCGCCGCCAGGCACGCGGCCGCTCCGCCGCTCGAACCGCCCGGCACCCGTTCCAGATCCCAAGGATTGCGAGTCTTGAAGTAAGCGCTGTTCTCGGTCGAGCCCCCCATGGCGAACTCATCCATGTTGGTCTTGCCGATCAGCACAGCGTCAGCCGACTTCAACTTGGTGATGACCGTTGCATCATAGGGCGGCTTGAAATTCTCGAGCATCTTCGAGCCGCAGGTCGTTGCCACGCCCTTCGTGCAGAGCACGTCTTTAATGGCGACCGGCAGGCCTGCCAGTTTGCCGACGGGCTTTCCCGCGGCGCGTCGGTCGTCGATGTTCTTGGCCTGAGCAAGCGCCGTTTCCCGATCAACGTGCAAAAAGGCCTTCACCTGGCCGTCGTGCTTTTCGATCTGTGTGAGATAGACCTCGGTCAGTTCACGTGACGAGATGCGACGAGCTTCCAGATCCCGAATGAGATCGCTCGCCGCGGTTTGCAGAAGTGTCATGGCTGATGACGATCACTCGCCGAGAACGGCAGGCACCCGGTAGCACTCGGCGTCGTGCTTCGGGGCGTTGGCCAGGGCGGCAGCGCGGTCCAAGTGTTCGTGTTGGACGTCGTCGGCGAACACATTGTGAAGCTCGAGCGCGTGAGCCATCGGCCGCACATTGTCGGTGTTCAATTCGCCGAGTTGCTCGACGTAGCCAACAATTCGCACAAGCTGAGTTGTCATCGTGTCGAGTTCGTTTTCGCTGAGCAGCAAGCGCCCGAGAAGCGAAACCTTTTCGACGTCGGCTCGGCTGAGGGTCATGGTGCAAATCTCGCAACCTGCGGTCGCTTCTCAACTGACAAGAGCGATTGGCGGACCGATCAATCCATACGACGCTGTGCCGTCGACTGCGGAAGGCAACCGTACGATCGCACGTCCAGTTGGACACAATCCCGGTCGAGGCGGTTCACGCCCGCGGAGAGGTGCGGGCGACGGGCTGCGGACTGACGAACTACTTGCTCGCTTTAGCGGCCGGCTTTTTGGCGGTGGCGGCAGGTGCTGCCGGTGCTTTCGCAGCGCCGACTGGCAACTTAAAGGGAGCCTGCTTCACGGCCTTGCGCACGATGCCCTTCTTCAAGCAACGCGTGCAGATGCGAACGGTCTTGTTGGTGCCGGTAGGCGTGGTGATTTTGATCCGCTGTAAGTTTGGACGGAACTCGCGGCGGGTGATGCCCGTAATCTTCGTACCAACGCCGCCCAGGTACTTCGCCTTACCGCGCGTCTCTTTCTGGTTGCCGCGGGAGGGTTTCTTTTCGCAATATTCGCATTGATACGCCATGACTGCGTCCTTCAACTCCAAGCCGGCCAAGCGTTACGGCGGGCATCGTCGATCCGGGGGAAACTCACAGTATATCGGTCTGAGGCCTGTCCGCAACGGCAGATACTGCATCGGCGTGTGGCCAAATGTCGTCGGAACAATGGGCCAGTAGTTTACTTGTAATTCCTCTTGTATTGCGGTTTGCCGCATCGATATGCTGCGCTCAAAGCAGGTTGCTCGTTCTGCCAGAATCGGCTGACTGTTCAATCCCAAAGGATGAAAGGAGGGGATTGTGAAGACCCGACGTGAAAGGGAGGCCGAGTTGGTTGCACTGATGCTGTTCGACCAGCCGCACTTACGCTCCGAATTTTGGCGCGTTGCTGTCAACGACGAAAATCATCCGCCGCTCTCTTCGCTATCGAGCGCGGAGCTGATCCGCTGCATCCTTGAGCATGAGTATCCCGGCGAAGGAACTTCCCAAATGTCGCAGGCCGTCGTTACGCTCCGCCGTCGGCCAAGATAGCCCTGAGTATGGCGGTACTTAGCGATCACGAATGCCGAAACGCTCCCGGTGTTCCAGGCAGAACCGGCTCCCCATCTCGAAGTCGCGACAAATAGGCGGCCGCAAGTCGTAGTGCTTGCACTTGCGGGTTGCCATGTCGAACCAAGTGCACGGCGCTTCATCCTGCAGCACCTCGAACACCGAGTGCTTTGAGAGTTCCTTCCGCATGTTTGCCGGCACCGCCAGGGCGTATTGCACTTCGGCAAGAGACTCTTCGCTCTGGTCGATCGGCGTCGGCTGGTCGCCGTCCCAAATCACACAGAACGGCGGCGTGCGAACGACCATGCAACACACGCCGCAACCTTCACAGGTGACCGAGGCAATCGTGGGTAGTTTGATCTCGGTCATGAAGTGTAGCAGGCACATTTCGGTGCCGTATTGGGGTAACAGGTCTGATGGATAAGGAACGGCAGAGAGAGTGTGCCTACGACTACGGTGGATCGTAGCCGCCACTGCAGAATGGGTTACAACGGACGATGCGCCAAGCCCCAAGCAGACTGCCGCGGACAGCGCCATGCTTTCGGACTGCCAGTATGAAATACTTGCTGCACGACGGCTCGAAACGGCAATTGCGACCCAGGAGCGGGCTCAACGTGAGTTGATAAACACGAACCATCGCGATCATCAGCTCGCCCGGCAACCGCACTAGCCATTGCAGCGGGCTCATGAGCGAGACTCGCGGCGAAGCTTACGGACAATGCGTTCCGCCAACGCTGGCAGCGAGCGGGAAATCGCGTGAAAGTCAGGTTCGGCTCCCTTCTGAGGCCGAACGACCAGATCGATTCCCGGCGGCAGTTGTGATTTCGACAGCCGGAACGCCTCGCGAATCCGCCGTTTCCAGCGATTCCGAACCACCGCATTGCCCGCTTTGCGCGAAACGCTCAGGCCCAGCCTGGGGTGATCGAGGCCACTGGCATAGCCATTCACGATGAGGACAGCGTCGGCTGCGAAGATTCTTGCCTGATAGACACGATCGAACTCGGCCTGCTTTCGCAGTCTTAGCTCTTTCGGAAAACGATGGTCGGTCATTACAGGCAACATGATACATCGAGCGGATCGGACGGTCGTCGCCAGCGCTCCTAAACGTCAGTCGGGTGGGGGCGGAAGCATAGATCGTCCGTGCGGCTCGTCTTCCTGAGACCGGCGCACCCACTCATCGGTTCGCACTCCCTGGCTCGGCCCCCGCGCTCCTGAGCCCATGTATCGCCTTGTGTAACGGCCCCCCATCCATACCAGGATCACGAGGCCGAATCCCAAGATGATCAGCCCGGCAAGAGCGGCCAATACCTTGGCTCGCGTCGCCCCATCGAGCTTATCAATGCCTGCTTGAGCGGCCTGTTGAGCAATCAGCACTGATCCAGTGAGCGTAAAGTCCGACAAGCGTGCGAGCATAGTGAACCCAACGTGCGAGCTTTCAACCGCCCGACCGCAGTGCCGACGTAATTTTAGAAGCTCAGATCTTCACGCACCGACTGCGACCAGTGGCTCTCCAGTTCGCGAACCAATCGCGTCGACTCCGCATCGATCTGCTTGGGGATTTCGATCAGGATCTCCGCGTACAGATCGCCACGATCGCCACTTTTCTTTCGCACACCGTAGCCCTTCGCACGAATGCGCTTGCCGCTGCTGGTGCCGGCGGGCACGGTCATGGTGATCACACCGTGCGGCGTGGGGATGTCGATCTTCGCTCCCAAAGCTGCTTCGGCGACAGTGACCGGCACTTTCACCGTCAGGTCGAGTCCTTGCCGCGTGTAATGCTCGTGCGGTTGGACGTGGATCGTAATTAACAGATCACCAGGTGGTCCCCCGGTCGGCGACTCGCCCCCCTGCCCTCGCAAGCGGATCGTCTGCCCTTCGTCGATACCAGCTGGGATCTTCACCGAGATGGTCTCGGTCTTGGCCCCAGGCCGACGAACCCGCAGGTTGGCTTCACCGCCTGTGACCGCGGTTGCGAGAGGGATCGTCAACTCGTGCTCAACATCTTCGCCGGGCATCGCCGCGCGACGACGTCGACGCGGGCCGGCTTCAAAACCGCCGCCGGCGCCGGTGAACTGACGCAGCAGTTCTTCGATGTCGGCCCCCTGCCCTGCCCCGCCGCCACCGCCGCCGAACATTTGCGAAAAATCGAAGCCGGAGAACTCCGGTGGAACCTGGCCGCCGCTCCAAGCCGCTCCGCCCCGCTTGGCTGCCTCCGCAGCGGCGGCGAAGTTGGGACCGTATTGGTCGTACATCTCCCGCTGCTTGGGATCGTTAAGGACATCGTACGCCGTCTGAACTTCCTGAAACTTCTGCTTGGCCGTTTTGTCGTCGGGATTCAGATCCGGGTGATACTTCTTAGCCAATGCTCGATAGGCCTTCTGAATCTCGGTCTGCGAAGCTCCGCGACTGACTCCGAGAACCTTGTAATAGTCGTCACTCATGATTCGGGATTCTATGCGTCGGCGGCGGAGGGCAGCAAGCGGCGGCGTTGCTCCTGCCGCGCACGATGGTCGCTGTCAAACTCTTGTGAAGTTTATAATTGTTTGATAAAATGTCAAGGGCTCATCGGCGCTAGTTCGATCTGCCCGCAGCTGAACCAGAACTAGGTCCACAACCACCCGTTGGTGGTATTGTGGCCTGCTAGTGGTTTCGGGCTCGGTTTGGGGTGTCGATACGTCCTAAGTGCTTGTTTGGGAGTTTGTTGTGGAGTCGCTTGTGCCCTCCGCTAAACCCTCGCGCCCTCTAGTAAAGGGGTTGTGTCGCTGGCCGCCAAGCTACATTTCTGAACCTTTGTCCGGACCCTTGTGCATATGTGGGCTCACTATGATTCGGCCTCTCCTTTTCGTGGCTTTGATCTGCCTAGCACCTGCGGTGCTCGCCGCTGGAAACGGGGAGTTGGAGATCCGGGCTGTCGATAGTGCCACCGGCAAGCCGGTCGCCGTTCGGGTGCATTTGAAGGACGCTCGCGGGAAGACGGTTAAGCCCCCCAAGGTCCCCTTTTGGAACGACCACTTCGTGCTGCCGGGATCGATGATTCTCGAGTTGCCCGTCGGCACTTACATGTTCGAGATGGAGCGCGGGCTCGAGTACAAGACTCGGTCCGGCCACTTCATCCTGGAGCGGAACGCCTCGGATAACACCGTAGTCGAGATGAACCGGTTCATCGACATGACTAAGGAAGGGTGGTGGTCGGGCGATCTCTACGTCGATCAACCGGCGAAAGACATTGAGTTGTTCATGCAGGCGGACGACCTGCATGTCGCGGCACTGCTGGGCTGGGGAACGCCGCCGGCACTCAAACGGGCCTCGCCAGCAGCGAAGGGAAAACCGTCGTCAACGAAAGGCAGCGCGGCGGACGGGGCCAGTTCGACCGCGCCAATTCAGTTTGATTCCAATCGATACTACGCCCGACTTGCTGGCCGTGACGATCGGGCTGCTGGCTTGCTGCTGCTGTTCAATCTGACGGAGATTCCGGCGCCGTGGTCGGCGCTAGCTGCTCCGGGGAGCGACTCGGAAGCGGTTACACCGGAGTACCCATCGGCGGTTGAGTTGCTGAAAGGTGCTCGGGGCCAGGCTGGAAAACATGCCGACGTCGGCCGGCCGTTCTCGTGGGATTTGCCGGTGTGGGTCGCCAGCGGGATGGTCGATTCGGTGAATGTGGCTGGCGATCACCTTTGGCGGGATGGAATGCAGTTGCCACTGCTCGGTAAGCCGCGCGAAGGGACCCTTGGCGCAAGCAAAATGGACGCCGGGGCCTGGTCGCAGTCGATTTACTTTCACTTGCTGAATTGCGGTCTGCGATTGCCGCCGTCGGCGGGGAGTGGCGTGGGCGTCACTTCCAGTCCAATCGGTTACAACCGCGTGTATGTCCATTGCGGCGAGGAACTGACGTGGGACCGGTGGTGGGAGAATCTTCGCAAGGGACAAGTAGTCGTGACCAACGGGCCGCTTCTCCAGCCCCGCGTAAATGGGGAACTGCCGGGGCACGTATTTCAGGCTGAGGAAGGACAAGTCGTTCAGCTGGAGACGGCGCTCAACCTCTCAACCCGGGAGAAGATTGACTACCTCGAACTAATCAAGGACGGGAAGGTGGAGCATGAAGTGCGATTAGATCAGTGGGCGAAGGAAGGCGGTCGCTTGCCGACGCTCACGTTTGATCGCAGCGGCTGGATGCTGGTTCGAGCCCGGACAAGCAACTCGCAGACCTACCGGTTTGCGATGACCGCACCGTATTACGTTGAAATCGGCTACAAGCCGACAGTGAGCAAAGCGAGCGCTCAGTTCTTCTTGGACTGGGTTGTCGAACGGGTGAAGCAACTCAAGCTGGACGATGCGGAGCAGCGGGCCGAGGTACTTAAGTATCACCGGGCAGCTCGAGACTACTGGCAGAAGAAGGTCGATGAAGCGACCGTGGAGTAAACAGGGGGATTTTTGATTTAGGATTTATGATTTAGGATTGGAGAAGTCCTAGCAATCATAAATTTAAAATCAGAAATCCTGAATCTTCGATGGATTGGCGTTCGCTGTACCCTTTCGAGTCGCACGAGATCCGGCTGGACGGACTGCGCTACCACTACATCGACGAAGGCCGCAGCAGCACCCACGCCGACGAGCCGCTGCTGATGGTTCACGGCAATCCGACATGGTCGTTCTATTGGCGGAACCTGGTTTTGGGCTTGCGCGATCGCAACCGTGCGATTGCCGTCGACCATATCGGCTGCGGCTTGAGTGATAAGCCGCAGGACTATCCCTACACGCTCGCCCAGCACATCGAGAACCTCGTTACGCTCGTGGAGCGATTGGATCTGCGGAACATCACGCTGTTGGCGCATGATTGGGGAGGCGCGATTGGCCTTGGGACCGCCGAAAGGCTGAAGGAGCGTTTCGCTCGGATTGTGTTGTTCAATACTGGAGCGTTTCCGCCGTTTTTCATTCCAAAACGGATTGCCGCCTGTCGCATTCCGGTTTTCGGGACGGTAGCGATTCGTGGTTTCAATGCCTTCGCCGGAGCGGCCATCAAGATGGCGACGGAGAAGCCGGAACGGATGACGCCCGCAGTGCGAGCCGGTCTGCTTGCGCCCTACGATAGTTGGCAAAACCGCGTGGCGAATGATCGGTTCGTGAAGGACATCCCACTTTCTCGCCGGCACCCGACCTGGCAGACGCTCGAGGACGTGGAATCTGGTCTGCGGTCATTGGCGGACTTGCCGATTGGTCTTGTCTGGGGTATGCGCGACTGGTGCTTTACGCCCGCCTGTCTTGATCGGTTCTTGCAACACTGGCCGAGCGCGGAAGTCGAGCGTTATGAGGACGCGGGTCACTATGTGATTGAGGATGCCCATGAGCGGATTGTGCCGTGGGTTCGAGGTTTTCTGGAGCGGCATCCGCTCGCGTCTGCAAAACAGCGAGTTGAGTCATGACGGTGCGTGCAACGGCGAACTCGAAGCTCACGATCGGGCAGTGTGCCACGCTCGCTTGTCTTTTGGAGGCGACAGCTCCCAAGGTCGGCAATGTTCATCGCGGGGCGGACTTTCACGACCTGTCGTTCACTGATTTCGCAGTGGCCGGCGTGGCGATTGGTCCGGCGATGGAGCATGCCGAGGAAAGCGGAGTGGGCCGAGCGGTGCTTGCGGCGATTGAAGCAACCCGCGGGCTTGTCGCCACGAACGTCAATTTGGGTATTGCGCTGCTGATTGCCCCGCTTGCGGCAGTTCCGTTCGAGCAAGATTTGATTTCGGGTGTGAAGCACGTCCTGGCGACTTTGGCCGTCGAAGATAGTCGCCTCGTCTATGAAGCGATTCGCCTCGCCCAGCCGGGCGGCATGGGCGAAGTCAAAGAGATGGACGTCGCCGATGCGCCGCCGGAAAGTCTGCCCGATGCCATGCGTGCCGCTGCGGATCGCGATCTGGTCGCGCGGCAATACGTGACGGATTTTGAGTTGGTCTTGAATGACGTTTTACCGCGTCTGGTTGCTGGCCAGGAGCGCGGTTGGTCGCTGACCACGTCAATCTTGCATACGCACCTGGAATTGCTTGCCAATCACAGCGATAGCCTGATCGTTCGCAAGTGTGGGGAAGTCACGGCCAAGCGGGTAACGGCGATGGCTCAGCAGGTACTCGACGCCGGCGGACCCGACGACGAGAACTACCATGCCGCAATGTCGGATTTCGATTTCTGGCTTCGCAGCGATGGAAATCGTCGGAATCCTGGCACGACGGCCGACCTGCTCGCGGCTGCGTTATTCGCCGGTCTGCGGGACGGTCGGATCCTGCCGCCACTGCGGTGAACTGCTGAGGAGTCGACCCGATGAACGAACGTTACGCCGTGCGACTCGACAAAGAGTATCACGTTTTCAGTGCGGCTCACTTTATCACGTTCAACGGCAACATCTGCGAGCGGCTGCATGGACACAATTATCGGGTAGCCGTCGAAGTACCCGGTCCACTCGACGAGAACCAGTTCGTCATCGACTTCATCGCTTTGCGGGATGAACTGAAGAAGATTGTCGATGAGCTCGACCATCATGTGTTGCTGCCCACGCAGCATCCGCAGATTCATGTTCAAGCGGGGGCAAAAGAAGTTGAGGCCCGATTCGAGGACCGCCGCTGGGTTTTCCCCCTGGAAGACTGCGTGCTGTTGCCCGTTGCCAATACAACTGCCGAACTGCTCGCCCGCTACATCGGCCTTCGGCTACTACATGCCCTTGAACAGCGCACGTCGAGCCGGCCGAACATTCTGGAAGTGGCAGTTGACGAAAACTGCGGGCAGTGGGCCGTTTGTCGGTTGGAGAACGCTTAGCTGTCACGCGTTAGCGAGATGCTAGCGACTGGCTGTTTCGACCTTGCCCGTTTTTCGGGGGTTCGGTTACGATTCGTCGTTGCTCTTGATAGGGCGGGGCTCAGCGAAGCTCCCGCGCTTGCCCTGTGCCAAGCCAGGAGCTCCGGATCTCTCCGCGGAAAGGATTCCACGCGATGAGCCTCTCACTTGCCGAAATTGCCCGGCTCGTTCATGGGCAATTGTACGGAGATGGCGACATACAATTGACCGGCGCTGCAACAATTGCTTGCGCTCGCGAAGGAGAGATTACTCTAGCCGACAACGCGAAGCTCGAGCCCCAATTGAGCCGTTGCCGAGCCTCGGCGGTGATCGTCGGATCGGACTTTCACCCCGATGATAAGCCGTACATTGTGGTCGACGACGTCCATCGGGCCTTCGCCGTGGTGGTGCAGAAGTTCCATCCGCTTCGCCCATTGCAGCCCGTTGGTGTATCGCCGGCCGCATGGGTGGCGCCCTCGGCCAAGATTGGCGAGCGCGTGAACATCCATCCGCAGGCCTACGTGGGCGAGGACGTGCTCATCGGCTCCGACACCGTGATCTATCCCGGTGTTCGCATCATGAACAACAGCCGCATCGGCTCGGGCGTGACCATTTTCCCGAACGCAGTGCTCTACGAGAACACGATTGTCGGCGATCGCGTGAACATTCACGGCGGTGCTGTGCTCGGAGCGCATGGTTTCGGCTACTCCACGGTCGACGGGCAGCATAAGCTGTCGTCGCAACTCGGCTGGGTCGAAGTCGAGAACGACGTCGACATCGGAGCCTGCACCACGATCGACCGAGGTACTTATGGGCCAACCCGTGTCAGCGCGGGCACCAAGATCGACAACCAGGTACAGATTGGTCACAACTGCCGTGTCGGCAAGCACAACCTGATCTGCTCGCAGTCGGGACTCGCCGGTAGCAGTTCCACGGGCGACTATGTCGTGATCGCTGGACAGGTTGGTGTCCGCGATCACATTCATGTGGGCGATGGAGCGGTGATCGGCGGCAAGGCCGGCGTGATGTACGACGTGCCGGCTGGGCGCCGCTACTTCGGCTCCCCCGCGACCGAGGAGAAGCACCAGTTCCAGTGCGTTTCTCTGATGCTCAAATTACCGACCATGCGAAAGCAGATCATCGAGCTGCAGCGGGCTATCGGTGAATTGACGGGTCAGAATGAGCCGCACCACGACACCGCTCCGCACGCAGCTCAAGACGCGGCATAAGTAAACCGATGGCGACCCAGTTAGACCAATCTCTCGCGCGAGCGACCCTGCCGCGTCGCAGCCGCGTTGGCCTGGTTGCTGGCTGGGGGCGACTGCCGATTGTTGTGGCTGAGACGCTGAAGCGGCAGGGCCATGAAGTTTTCTGCGTTGGCATCCAGGGCCATGCCGATCCGGTGCTCGCCGAGATCTGCGACGACTATTGCCCCAGCGGCGTCGCCCGGCTCGGTTCGCACCTGCGGTACTTCCACCGTCAAGGCGTTCGCGAGGCAACGCTAGCCGGCAAGATCCACAAGTCCAAGATCCTCTTCGGCCGCTTCGGCTGGTTGCAACTCGTACCCGATCTGCGGACCTTCTGCACGTTCGTGCCGATTTTCATTTTTGGCAAAAAAGACCGGGCCGACGACACTCTCCTGACCGCGATCGTCGATCAATACGCTCGCGACGGAATCCGTCTCGCCCCGGCGACCGATTTTGCACCGGAGTTGCTCGTGAAACTTGGAAATCTCACACGCCGCCAACCCACCACGGCTCAGCAGCACGACATCGCCTTCGGCTGGCGACTGGCGAAGGAAATGGGTCGGCTCGACGTCGGGCAAAGTGTGGCCATCAAGGGCCGAGCGGTGATTGCCGTCGAAGCCGTGGAAGGGACCGACGAGTGCATCCGACGTGCGGGCCTGCTATGCCCACAGGGCGGCTTCACGGTAGTTAAGGTTGCCAAGCCGCAGCAGGACATGCGTTTCGACGTACCGACCATCGGCGTGGGCACGATTGAGACTCTCGCCGCAGCAGGAGCCAAAGTTCTCGCCATCGAAGCCGGCAAGACGATTGTTCTCGATCAGCCGGAAGTCGTCCGCGAAGCGGAAAAGCACGGGCTAACCGTCGTCGCCATCGAAAACGGCGAAGTTTGAGAGCTCTGGGCCGACAGATCTGGTCGCTTTCGCTTTCAGCGAGACCGCTCGCCCCTATTTCCAAGCGAACGCTTCGCCCGTGAGCTGTTCGTACGCCTCGACGTACTTCTCTCGCGTCCTGGCGACGACCTCCTTTGGCAATTCCGGCGGTGGGCTGTTCTTATCCCATCCGGTCGTCTCCAGCCACTCGCGAACGAACTGCTTGTCGTACGACTTCTGTGCCCGCCCTGGCTCGTAGCCATCGACTGGCCAAAAGCGGGAACTGTCCGGCGTCAGCACTTCGTCGATCAGGATCCACTGGCCCTCATACTTGCCCCACTCGAACTTCGTGTCGGCAATAATGATGCCTCGCTGCCGGGCATGATCGGCCGCTCGCTGGTAAACATCCAGACTGCGGTCGCGCAGCTCCTGGGCAGTACCCTCGCCAACGATCTCCACCATCTGCTGGTACGAGATGTTGATATCGTGCCCCGATTCCTCTTTCGTTGCCGGCGTGAAAATTGGCTCAGGTAACTGCGAGCACTGCTGCAGCCCATCAGGCAACGACACTCCGCACACACTCGTCGACCGCTGATATTCCTTCCAGCCCGAACCCTCCAGGTAGCCGCGGACCACGCATTCGATCGGCGCCACCTCCGCTTTCCGGACGATCATGCTGCGGCCGGTAAGTGCCTCGCGATCGACCCCATCCGGCAGTTTCGCCGACGAGACATCCAGCGAGATCAAGTGGTTCGGTACCTGCAGCTTCTCGAGCCAAAACGCACTCAGCTGCGTCAGCACTCGCCCCTTATCCGGAATGCCGTTCGGCATGACCCAATCAAAGGCGCTGATTCGGTCGGTCGCAACCAGCAGTAGCGAATCCCCGAGGTCATAAATGTCGCGGACTTTCCCTCGTCGAACCGGCAATCCGGGCAAGTTGGTTTGCAGCAGTGCGTTCATTGGTTCGGAGGCGAAAGTTCCGCGAAGGTCCATATTACTGACGTTTCTTCAGTACCATCCGGCCGGTTAGCGACGCTTCCAAGCAGCGTTTGCATCCCCACCGGCAATATACCAACTGCCGCTCCTCGCCGAGCGTCCGTTGAACCCCCAGCCCTTCTGCACTAAACTCGAACCTTACCCGCCGAGTGGCCGCGGCAGCTGGCCCCGCCGGTCCTTTTCACGCGTTTCGGCGAGATTTTGCCCAGCATGGGTCAACTGCGGTTTGTCATTCCTCGCCCTGAACGCATCGCGCACGACGCCCCCGGCCGAGCCTACTTCGCTGGCCCTGAGGGGGTCCCTTGGGAGTGTCGCAATTCCTATCACGACGGACTCCTGACCCTCGAACGCGATACCCGAGAGTCTGGCAATCTCCATTTTCCGTGGAACGTGCCCGGCCACGGCGAGTGGATGCTCTCCTCCGCCAGCCTGATGGAGCGTGCCAGGCCCTATAACCTGCCGGTCGAACTCGCCCGCGGAACGATCAACCGCCTGCGCAACCAGTCGCACCTGTGGCAGTCGGCCGGCATGCAACTAAACGAACCGTTCCTGGCGGCGCTTAAGCAGGCCACGCATGAGTTCTCGAAGGCTGCCTCGAGTCAAAGCACACCGGCCCGCGCCAGCGATCACGCCGATCTTGCCCTCACCCACTCCTTCGCTGCTCTCAGGCTCCTTGGCCGCGACTATACCGATCAAGTGCTCGCCATCCGCCGCGGTAATGGCAATCCGCTGGGCACCCTGATTGGCGCTCGAATTGAGTCGGTCCCGGAAAAATCGATCGCTACCAATTACCTCGCCGCCTTCAACACCGCGCTGGTGTCGCCCAACTGGCGCGAAATGGAATCGACCGCCGGACAGATCCATTGGGAATCTCTCGACCGCCAGGTGCAATGGTGCAAGGACAACGGCCTGCGGATCTGCATGGGCCCGCTCCTTTCGCTCGATGTCCGCATGGTGCCTGATTGGCTTTACCTCTGGGAAGGCGATGCCGAAGAACTCGAAGGCTATATCCATGGCTTCATTCAAGCCGTCGTTCAGCGCTACCGAGGCCGCGTGCAACTCTGGCAAGTTGCAGCCCGCTTGAACGTCCGCGGCACCATTGAATTCAGCGAAGAGGAACGTTTGAAGCTGGTCGTCGACGCGCTGCAAAAAATTCGTTCCCTCGATAGCCGCACACCCACGGTCGTCACCTTCGACCAACCCTGGGCCGAGTACATCGCTCGCGAAGACCAAGAACTCAGCCCACTCCATTTTGCCGATACGCTTGCCCGCGGCGAACTCGGCATGGCCGGCGTCGGGCTTGAGTGGAACCTCGGCTATTCACCAAACGGTACCCAGCCGCGCGATTGCATCGAAGTCAGTCGCCTGCTCGATCGCTGGACGCAGATCGGCTTGCCGCTGTGCGTGTTCCTCACGATTCCCAGCGCTCTCGACGCCGACCCTCTCGCCAAGCAGCAGTCCCGTCCGCTACCAAACTGGATGCCGAGCGGCGTTTCGCAAAAAACCCAGCAAGCCACCGTCGAATGGCTCCTGCCGCTCCTCCTTGCGAAGCAAGCGGTGCAGGCCATCATCTGGAATCAACTTCGCGACGATCGCCCGCACGACTTCCCGCATGGCGGACTCTTCGACGCCCGCGGTCGCGCCAAGCCCGCCCTGCAAAACATCATCAGCCTCCGACGACAGTTCATCGGCTGAGACATCTTTGACGAAGCATCATGCAAGCTCTGCCGCTCTCCGACGTCGAAGCGATCGTCCGACTTCTTGCTCTGGCCGGTGATCCCACCCAGGAGCGTCTGCTCATCGAGCGCAAACGAATCCTGCTCGAAGGGGTTGCCAGGCTGATCGACGCCGATGTCTGGCTCTGGTCCACCGTCGCCCGCCATGGGCATGTGGAAGGGAACGTCGCCGCTCTCAACCTCATCGACGGTGGCTGGCGCGACGAAGCCGAACGCTCTGCCTTCACCCACTACGCGACCGACCCCGCCACCGCCATCCCGGGCCACCAGCGCGTGACCGAACTCGCCCGCCACGGCCAGCACTTCACGCTTCGTCGGGAAGAACTTTACGATCCCGACGTCTGGCGACGACTCGAGGGTACCTTCTACGCTACCGGACTCCGCGACTTCATCACCTCCGTCTACCCGGTCAACGACGACTTCTTCAGCGGCGTTGGGTTTTACCGCCGCAGCCCGAACCCGCCGTTCACCGACCGGGAAAAGACGATCGTCCACGTCGTGTTTCAGCAGGTCGATTGGCTTCACCGCGACGGCGCCGACGCACCTGCCGGAACCAGTGTGCTCCGCCTCACCGGCCGCGAGCGTCAGGTCCTGCTCTACCTTCTCAGCGGCGACACCCGCAAAGAGATCGCCCACAAGCTCGACCTGAGCGAGCACACGATCGGCGACTACATGAAGAGCATCTATCGCCAACTCCACGTGAACAGCCGCGGCGAACTCCTCTCCCTCTTCATCTCCGGCGGCCTCCCCCGCCCCGACGCCCCACCCAGCCGGCCCATCTGACCGCCAACTCCGCGGCTGGCAGTATCCTGGATGCAGCCCGGCTGCTCGCAGCCAGCCGGGCTGCTTGCGCGCTGTTGCGGCGCACTACGGGACGGTTCATCCAGCCGCCGTTTTACAACCCCTCGGCGCTCTGGCAAAACCGCCCCTGCAGCCCACGCTTCGCCCGGCTCCTCCCTGTTCTGAACAGGGGTGAACAGACGCCTCCAAACCCGGTTTCACAACCCCTACGCACTCCACTCAAATCACCGCAAAGGCAATACAGCCAACCCCTTGCCGCAATCTGGCCCAGATTCTTCACAACCCCTTTTTACACTGCCTTACAACACCACTGAACAGTCCCCCTCCGAGGGGTTCGCCGACCGTTAGGCCCATCCTCCACTCACCAAACATCACCGAAAAATACAACCCCTTTTCGCGCTCTCACAACACCTCAACCAGGGCGCGAAAACGCCCCACGGCGCGCATTCAAAATGCTCGCCGCTCTCCTCCCACAGACCGAATTGCCAAAGATCGGATCGCTTACATCTCAAACCCACCGCGCAGCACCAATCGGCCCCACGCTTGATTTCAGGCGAAGGGTTGCGTGTCAATAGTGTATCAATTGTTAACTAATTTGTCAAGTTATCGACGCTGGCGAGCTCCCCCATCAAGCCTATCGCGACTCACCGTTTTGCCCTGCATTCCAGCATTACAATCGTCCGAGCTTTCGGTCCGAAACATCCACAAGACTGGGACCCTCTCTATGGAAGCGGACGAACTGGTCGAGCGAGCAATCTCGACCTTGCACCAATAGTTTGCTGAAGCTTCTCGAGGCGCCACAGCCACGTCAGGACACCGATACTACGAAGCGGTCCGCAGATCCGCTCAGACTGCCGGAGCATTGCAAGAGTGCCGGTATGGCATTGCAAAACTCGGCTGGGACGCCCCCGAGTTCATCGCCACGATCGACGGCACAACCTGGTCCGTCGGCTACGATGCGAGAACGAAGAAGATCAACTGCGGCCGCAAAGGCTTTCACTCGCCCGGTTACGGTGGAACTCCGTCATGTGCTGTAACCAGCACGGATTCTTAGCAGGTAGCCTAGGGTTGCACAGAAACCCTAGGCTACCCTCTGCGTGGCGAGCAACCTACTAATCCACGTATGGGACCATCAAGGAACTGCTAGTAACGACTGCGAATTACCGACGACGCTTTGCCGCTTCCATCATCCGGCAACTCTGGAAGATAGTTGGGAGGGGGCGGATCGGGGTTGAGCGGAACCCTTGGCCCCTGCTGCGCGGGTCGATTAACCGCGTGATTTGGATCGATCGCGTATTGCACCGCGGGAGGAAGTTGGTAGTACCAGTTTGGCGGCGCGCCGAACGGGTGAATATGCGAACAACCGCCGGAAAAGAGAAGCGGCACTAACAGGGCTGCAAGTTTACGCATGGCGCGGGAATACTACGTCAAACCCGACGCTTCTCGCAATAGAAAGACCCGTACGCCCCGTTTCCGCGGGGCTTTTACATGCGAGCGGCCAGAATCGGCGCAGGAGATACCGAGGTGAGCACGAACACACGGCCATTCTTGTCGCTCCCGACTTGGTACGAATGGCTGGTCATCTTGGCAGTCGGTCTGGTAGCGCTATCGCTCCTCGTTCCAAATCTCAATCCAGCACCGCACCGCAAGCTACAGCAATCGACGTCGGCTCACTGACCAGCAGCACTTAATCACGCATCAACGAGCGGTGGTGGTGCGTGAATGAATGTTGCCCCGGTGGCTACATCAGTCACTTCGTCTCAGCACCAAGAACCAAGCTCGGTCCGATGACGATGTTGCCGACAATTCCTCAGACATTGGCTGTAGCTGTTTCGGAATGAAAGAATCTGGGCGATGAAATCTTGAGAAGGATAGCCTTAGCACTTCCCCGTCTAGCTGGAATCGGCCCCAGTACAGGTTCGGCCCACCGCCTGGAATCCCCCCGTCCCACTCCCCCGCAACTAAACTGATATTTGACGAGTTGCCTTCAACACAGTACTCAAACGGCCATTGCCTCACTCGCCCCTGCGAGGCCCAACTCACCTCAATAGTTGTCGGGGAGATCGTCACAGTCCCGGTTTCGGTGAGTCGCACCACTTCGCTCTCGTCGGCAATATCCAGGCTTTCGATAGACCAACTGTCAACGAGCCCTGCATTGGGGATTTGGGAGAGGCCCTTAACAGGTGCCGAATCCTGCACCACCGGCCGCCGCCGAGGTGGTCCTACGAGCTTTTGTGGTGGCATGAATAGCGAAGCGGCGACGGCAATCATCCCGACGACTGCAATCCATTCCATCACAGTCAGCCGAGGCAGGCCAAATCGCCTCTCGATCTCAACCGTTAGGTCCGATGACTGAGACGGGTTTTCGTCCATCCCGCGATTTTACCCCACCGTGCACGAAAAAGCCCTGCCGAAGCAGAGCCGAACCGCTTAGTAGTTCGGTGCCCACCCCCGCTACAATGCCCGCATGGCTACTCTCCGCCGAAAAGACAGACGCCGGATTCCAAGAAACTCCACCAAAACTCCGACGACCGCATTGTTGTCAAAGGTCTTGAAATACGGTCCAGCCGTCTTGCTAGGATTGATGCTTATCGAATGGCTGCCCAGTACAAAGCGATCAATTGGATTTACGATCAATCGCGGCTCGTATCAGTACTATGTGGCAAGTGCCGAGGCGTCGCTCGTCTTCGGTCGACAAAATCCGATGTTCCAGATGTCGGAGATAGTCTGGAGTCAGAGGGAAGGCGATTGGCACATGTCCCTTCTGATGGGGCGGCCGGGATTTGTCGGCAACTGGAAACGCGGCTACGAGTTCGGATGTCCTCACGTAATTCTGATGACCGCCGTACTGCCATTGGCAATAGGGGCGATAAGCTCCTTCCGTTTCCGTCTCTGGCAGTATTTCGTCTATATGGCGATCATCGCTGCCGAACTGGCTTTTTACTTGCGACCGGACGTGCTCACCAGCAACACTTAATTACGCACTACCCGCCGCCGGATACAGCTATGAGCACGAACCACGGCCATTCTTGTCGCTCCCCACGTGGGTCGAATGGCTGCTCATTGTGGCAGTCCTGTTCGTGCTGCTTTCAGTCCTCATTCCTGGCTTTCCGATCAACATCAACCCTTCACCGCCTCGCGAGTTGCAGGAACGGTTGGCGAAAGAGCGCCAGTACCTTATTCGCCAACAACACTTGTATACGCGCTACCCGGCCTTTAGTGCCGATATGTTCAATCTGCCCCGCATCCTGAAGTACACGCCAGCGGTAGTGCTGGGGCTGCTGGTTGTGATGTGGGTGATGAGCTGGTTCGTAGGCATTGGATACGCGACCGTACTGCGAGGCCGTTTGTTTGCTGGGGGCATCGCCGATGGCACCGTAGGAGGAAGCACATTCAATCTGAGAAGAATGGGGGTGCAGACGGGGTGGCGTATTACCAAGTATGAAGGCGAACCTTCCGGTTTCCTCGGCAGACTCGACTACCACCCGGCAACCCGAGGCATTCCAGATCACAAAGGCGTCGAGCTGCCGATTCCGTTGTTGCTGTCACTGCTCTTGCCCCTCGCCATCGGCCCGTTCCTATCCTTCCGCTTTAACCTCTGGCACTACGTCGCCTACACGACTCTAGTCGCCGTGGAACTCGCGTATTACTTGCGGTGGCAGGGGTAGTGAATGGGATGGGAAAATAGACCTTCTACCTTTCACGTTTTGAATCGCTTCTTTGTCCGCAGCTGATTGCCAGCCATGCCTCTCACCGCTCGTGCAGCCGCAGGCGAATGGTGTACCACGTTCTCAATCGCGAAACGGGCGGGACGAAATGTTTCAGGCGGTTAGCTCACCTCAACTTGAGCCGGCTGCTCCGCGTTTGGGAATCTCAACCGTAATCTCGGTTCCGCTTCCCTCCTGGTCGCTGACGCGGATGCTGCCGCCGTGGGCCGTAATCAGCCGCTGTGCGATCGATGTTCCGAGTCCTGTGCCGGTCGGCTTTGTGGTGTAGAACGGTTCAAAGATCCGTTGCCGCTGCTGCGCGGTTAGTCCCGGGCCATTGTCGCGCACTCGCACGCGTAGCGCCGGCTGGTCACCGAGTCGGCTGGCTTCGCACCAGATGTCGAGCTCCACAGGATCTTGCGTCGCCGCGAGCGCGTTATCGAGCAAATTGCGAAAGACCTGCACGATCCGGAACCGGTCGACGTCGGCGGTCAAGTCCGCAGCCGAGATATGTTCGCGCAGTTGGCAGTCTCGACCCCGTCGCTGAGGTGAGAGAAGCTGCCACGCTTCTCGCCAGGCTTCGCTGATCCGGATCGGCGAGCGGTCGAGGACAATCGGTGCGGCATAGCTCCGCACCTCTTCCAGAAGTTGATGCAAATGCTCCTTGGCTTGTTGGATCCGCTGCAGATAGCCGGCGGCCGTCGCGTTGCCTTCCAACTCCAATTCCAGCATCTCCGCATTGGCGCCAATCCGCTGCAGCGCGTTGCGACTTTCGTGAGCCAGCCCAGTCGCCATCTCGCCAATCGCCGCCAGCCGCTCGGCTTGCAAAGCCCGCTGCTGCGCTTGAAACAACTCGGTAATGTCGTGCCCGACGACGAGCACCGCAAACGCCTCCCCTGCCCCGTCCAGCAGCGGAACCGCTGACCAATGCAATTGACGCGTCCCCCCGTCCTGCTCCAGCAGCGACGTTGCCTGCACGCGACCGTCGGCGGTGCCCTGCATTGGATCGAGCAGCGCACTTCGCAGCCGAGCCTGGTCCTCTTCCTTTAGAAAGAGTGAAAACCAATCCTGATCCGCAATTCCACGGTCGCGCGAGCTTGTCAGCAGGTTTTCTGCAAAGCTATTGCAGCGCACGATTCGCCCCGTGCGGTCCAAGATCAGTACGGCTGCCTGAGCATGAGCGAGCAAGCCGGCCGAGAGTTCCTTCTCGCGGTGTAAGACATCGCTCAGCCGCCGGCGTTCGACGTCCGTTTGCCGCTGGACGTGCTCCGTCTCGTAGGCGTCGCTCATGATGGCCAGATCGAGATCGATCAGCTTGTGGAGCGAAACCAGCACAGCCTGTAACTGCCGGGCATCGGCCGTCCAATGTGCGGCAAGCGCGGCGGCAATCCCCATTCGCAACCGCGAGAGCGCCGCGGCCGCGTAAATCTGTGGCAACCCAATGGCAACGTGTTTCAGGCCAACCCGCCATCGCCGCAGCACGTACGCTTCGTCGTAATTGCCGGCGAAGAGATCTCGTAGCCAGTTCAGCAGTGACTGTTTCAGTCGCTCAATCTGCGCGGGTCCGCCGGTGATAACTCGCCGCGCTGCTGCGTGCTGCTGGAGCTGCGCGTAGAAGTCGTTGACCAAGGCGGCGAAGTGCTTCTCGAGGAGCGAGCCGGCTGCAGCCACATTGGCCTGATCCGTTTCGGTCCAGCCGACATACCGCTGGAGATCTCGATAGCGGTCCCAAGGCCCGGCGGGCAGTGCAGTCGTCAGATCTTGCCCAGTTGGATCGGCTGTCATCAGCGTCAAGCTATCGATTTGTGCGCTGCAGGACAACGGAAGCCGTCCACGCCGCTCATCGCAAGCTGCGCGTATGTGCTCGAAGGTGTGCGGTTTCGCTCGCTCGCACAATCGAGCAGCGGAGCAAGGCCTGACGGCGAGAGTCGCATGCCTCGTCCGGACAACGACATCGGACAATCAAGCGAATCGCCTCGCACAAGGCACCCTCTTTGCGTTCTAACCAATCGTCGGCGAGCCGGCCGCTCCTTTCGGATTCGGGACTCGCCCTGCTCGATTCGATGGAGGTGTGCCATGATTACCACCACAAAACTCGACCTCCGCTTAGAAGCCCTAAAGTTACTCGCACTGGCCATTCTGGCCACCATCGTGCTACTCACCATGGTTGGAACCTTGGCCGGCGCCACTCCGCGACAGTTCGATGACATGCCGGGTATGCTTCCGGCTGAAATCACGGGCATGGCCACTCCGATGCAGCCGCTGCCGGAGCCTGACCGGCGCCTCGATCTCGAACCTCGAATGCCGACTGTCACTACCGAGATGCACCATCAGCTTTGGCTGGCTCTGCAGTTTTACCGGGAAGAGCGCCCCGCTGAGGCTTTGCTCGCTTGGGAGCGACTCGCTCTGCCACCGCACACGGCTGTGTACAAACCCATCGCTATGGCTGTGGCCGAGATGCAGCAAAAGAACCTGAAGGCTGCGGAAAACCTGCTGCGAGATGCTCGTAACCTGGAGCCGGAGAATGCACTGGTGGCTTACTTCACCGGCGTGCTGCGGCTGGAGCAGGCGGCTGCCTGCGAGCAGGCCGATCCGGAAATCGGAGTGCAGTTTGTCGCCGCGATGCCGTGGGAAGCTCGCGAGCAGCGAGGTATGTATGAACTGGCGGCGATCATGGAGTTTCGCGATGCGATCGAGCGGGTTGAAACGGTTCGTGTGGATGAAGAGTTGATGCCCGACCCGCAGGCTGCCAATCTCGGAGCTCTCGTGGGTGATCTGGTCCGCGTGCTCAAAGCCGACAACTTCGTTGGCAAGGCGCACCACGCTCTGGGTGACCTGCTCCTTCGCCGCGGCTTGCTCCGCGAAGCGGAAGGGCACCTTGACGCGGCTGCCGAGACCGGCATCCCGGTAATGTTCGGCTACGAAGACCTCGGCCTGCTCTATGAACTGCAGGCTCGTCCCGCCGACGTCTTGCGAGCTTATCGCAAGAACTTTGCCCAGCGTTGCCCCGACGGCGTCCGGGTCCTGGACTGGGCGCTTGCTGGGATGACCCGTTGAGCGGCCCTAGAATGAAGTGTGTGAGGGCGTTGTGGCCTGAGGAGCGACAACGCCCTTGGTCGCTTCTTGGAATGCTCGCCCTCCCTGCTTTTCAAAGGCAAGCTCATGTGGAGCCCAGTACAAACCGCTGAACTGATCCAGTGGCTCGAGACCCCAAATTCTTATCGCCACCGACCAGATAGCGTTCAGCGGATCGAAACGCACATCTCGCAAGTGTTTCTCGCCGGCACACTGGTTTACAAGTTGAAGAAGCCTGTAAAGTTCAGCTTCGTCGACTTTACGTCGCTCGCAGCGCGTGAGCAGGCCTGCCGCGAAGAGGTGCGTTTGAACCGCCGGCTGGCGGAGTCGATTTATCTGGGCACCGTGCCGATCACTCGCGATGCTGCTGGCCACTTCGGCTTGGGCGGCGAGGGTGACGTCGTTGATTGGCTGGTGCAAATGCGGCGCTTGCCCGAGAACCAGATGCTCGACCGGCTGCACGCAACGGGCCAGCTTCAGCCATTGCAGATCGATCAGTTGTCAGCACTGCTTGCCAGGTTCTATGCGAGCGCCCTTCGAGCGCCCTATGCACCAGCAACGTATCACGCGCGGTGCGTGGCCCACGTTCGAGAAAACCGCGACACCCTGCGATCGACCATGCCGCCAAACCTGGCAGCCGAGGTGGATCGAATCCATGGCTTCCAGTTGCAACTGCTCCACCTTCGCCCGGAACTGTTCACGAAGCGAGTCGAGGGAGGATTCGTTGTGGAAGGGCACGGCGACCTGCGAGCCGAACACATCTGCCTCGACGAGCCGATCGCAATCTTCGACTGCATCGAATTCCTCGACGAATTCCGCTTCCTCGACGTCGCCGACGAACTCGCCTTTCTGGCATCGGACTGCGACTTCATCGGCGCCACTTGGGTCGGCTCGCAACTGTTTGCGCACCATGAGAAACTTACCGGAGACCGGCCAGATCCCGCGTTGCTCGCGTTCTATCAATCTTACCGAGCTTGCGTGCGGGCCAAGGTCGCCGCCCTGCGAGCTGCCCAGCTTGCGGGCACATCAGACTCCGCGGCCATGCAAGAGGCGCGAAACTATCTTGAGTTCGCGGGTCGATATATCCCCAAGAACTATCGGCCACTTTTGCTTGCAGTCGGCGGCCTGTCGGGGACGGGCAAGTCGACCCTTGCACGAGGCGTCGCGGAAGCGCTTTCTGCCCACGTCCTAAGTTCCGACGTCGTTCGCCAAGAGCTATTCGCGCCGCCGCAGATCGCCGACGCCGTCCCGGTGGAAAAGTACTCGCTGGCCGGTCGCTCGATCGTTTACGACGAACTCCTCCGCCGAGCAGCCTCACTGCTTGATCAGGGCGTTTCAGTAATCATCGACGCTACGTTCGCGCAGACCTCCGATTTAGAAGCAGTTCAGACACTCTGTCGCCAACACGCAATCCGATTTCTAGCGGTTGAATGCTGTTGCCCGCCCGATGTGGCGCTCCAGCGAATTGCTCAACGCCTGCAAGCAGGCAACGATGCATCTGAAGCTCATGCCGACGTTTATCGTCAGCAATCCGAATCCCGCACCCCCTGGCCGGTGAACATCCCGCAGTCGAAGGTCGACACCACGATGTCCATTGAGGACCAACTGCAGCGAGTCTTCTCCGAACTGGCAGCTCTGGCCTAAGATGACGAGCATGGCGTGCCCGAATCGCCAGGCTCCATACGAAGGAGTCGCACTTCGTCGCGGCCTCCCAATGCGAGCGTCCAACGGTCCCTTGCCCATTGGTCCGTAAAACGCTAAAAATAGCCCCGGAGGGTAAGCGAATGGTTAGCGGACTGATTCGAAATCAGTTGCCGGGCAACCGGTTGCGGGTTCGACTCCCGTGCCCTCCGCTTCTATCTGTACCGCTTTTGTAAGCGATGGCCTAGCCACGCTTTACGGCTCGGCATTTGATTGACACAGTCGCTGTGTCAATGACTGTGTCAATCAAGCCATCTGTGCCACGTTAGTCTGGGGATTCTCCCGGCTGGGCATACTCCTCTGCGTATTGAACTCCGCCTGCTTGTGAAGACCCGGCCAGCCGTTTGCCGGTGATTCCGATCGGTTCGAGCCGCTCCATCTGCCGCCGAGCTTCAGCGTCATGCCGATGGAAGAAATGGCGAACCATGTCACTGTCTTGATGCCCCAGCCACTGCATGGCTACTCGCTCCGCGACACCATTCAAAGCGCAGGTCGAAGCGAAGTAGTGCCGGAAGCTATGGAGGCGGCCGTCCTTGTAACCGCGCTCATTGTCGCTGGATGGGAATTTCGCGGTTAGCGGCTCGATCACCTCTCGCACGAGGATTTGGCGGACCGTGTCAGGTTTGAGCCTGCCTCCTCGCGGTCCGTGAAAGACGAAGGCGTCCTTACGGGGCATGGCACGTAGGACCGTAGCCAATTGGGGATCGAGAGGAAGTTGCCGGCTTCGCCCACTCTTAAGCTCGCGGCGGCGCCCGTCGGTCTGATTCGAAGCGGCTGGATTCATCGGTTAGAGTCAACTGGCCGATGTTGAGGTCGAGGTCGGACCACCGCAGTGAAGCTCGTTCAGAGACTGCTTCATTCAGGCAGATGGGTTAGTGCGTCTCGTGCCGCCGGGCGGGATCGTGCGGCCGAGCAAATGTACCACCGCGCAAAACTCGAATCTAACGCGGTCACTGGAGCCGAGATTCCGTCGCTATGGAGTCATTATGATCGGTCCTCCGAAATGCTCCATGGGCTTCGGGTGATCTAAGTGCCATTCGTGCGACACACCGAAGTGGCGATCACATCGGTCGAAGTACCATGGTTTCGGCTCGTGTTATGTTCAAAACTACATTCTCGGTAGCAGACATTGGCGTTCGGAAGCCAACTAAACGATGCCTTCAAACAATCGGAATCCAATGCGGTCGTCCAACTTCATCATCACTAATCTGCTGATCTGCGTAGTGGAAGCCCTGGTCTCAGCTTCGGCACACGCTGACGTGCAGTGCACGGACTACCCGTCCCTTCAGGCGGCGATCGATGCGAATCCCGGTCGCATGATCTACGTGCCAAACGGCGATCATGTCCTCTCCACTACCGTCGTAATCAAGACAAGCGGCACCGGGTTGTGCGGCCCCGGTCGGTTGGTCATGACTGATGCCTCGAAGGACATCATTAATGTGCGCGAAGCGAACGACGTCACGATCTGCGATATCAAGCTCTTTCGCGAGCGCGGCAAGCACGATGGCGGCCGCAATGGAATCTTTGCCGCGTTCTGCGAGGGTCTTACGATCGACGGCGTCTCGGTCATTAACAATTGCGGCGAAAATGCCGCCCTGAAAATCGAGCACTGCACGCGACTCACTGTGCGCAACTGCCTGGTGCGGGATTACAAGGCACTGACGATCGACGATCGCACTCGCAACCCCGAGGCCGGATACGCCTTCCAATGCGTCGATGGCAATGGCATGAAGTTCATGGACTGCAAAGGGGCGCAGATCACGGGCAACAGGATCATCGAAACAGTCTTCCGCGCAACGAAGGAAAACCGCGACAAGTACGACCTGGGAAAAGTGACCGTTATTCCCGAAAATCCAGGCCGGCACACACCCAAGGGCCTGAAGGAGAATCCCTACACGAGTAACTGGCACCAGGGTTCGGCGCTGTTCTTCGGCGAGCAGGGCGAAGGTGCCGTGCTCAGCGGCAACTACATCGAGAACGCGGCCCAGGGATTCGACATTCACGGCGACTGCGTCACGGTTACTGGCAACATCGTCAACGGCGCTTACGTGGGCGCCAAGGCGATGCACGGTTCCAAGCACGTGATCATCAGCAACAACCAATTCCGTCGGGTTGACTTGTACGGCATCCTGCTCGCATCAGGTTCGGCGTCCCATCACGCGGTCGAGCCAGGCGACGCCGATCATCCGGCGAAAGGACCCAATGTGGACGGAGGAGCTGTGATCATGGGAAACATCATCAGTGATTATGGGTTCGGTGACCAATACTGGAGCTCAATCAGTTCCCCCGGCGCCTCGCTGTACGCCATTTCGCTGGAGGAAGAGCCCGGTACTCCGCCGCTACGAGACGTGGTGATTGCAAACAACGTGGTCTACGACACCGGGCGCGACAAGGTTATTGTCGACGGTCGTCCACAGGTGATTGCGCCGCGTTACGAATTCGCCCTGATGGCTCGCGTGAGCCAGGAGAGCTTTGAGACCCTGAAAATCCACGGCAACGTCTTTCATTCCGGTTCTATCGGTGTCTGCAATGTTGAGCTGCCGCCGCAGTAGGCCAAGTCATTTCCCATGCCGCGTCTGGTCGAATGTGAAGTAAGATTGAAGCATGAACATGCCGCTTGTTCCCTCCACTCGTAAGGTTGCCGTTATCCGCACCACTTCTGAACAGCCAGGTGCCGCCCGCAGACGCGCAGTCATGCCCTTTATCGGGTCGAGAATGGCATGTTAGTGCTGCTCTGGCTGAATGTACTGGTGGGCCTTGGTCTTGCCGCCGGCACGTTGCTGAGTTTTAGTAGCCACCCGCATTGGTTTGTGCGCGGCTGGGACTTTCCTCGCGTGCAGATTGCCTGCCTGGCCGTCGCGTCTGGCACCCTACATGCGTTCTGCTTTGGTGAATGGACGTCACTCGATTGGTTGTTTCTGGTCGTCATGGGGGCGGTCAGTTCGTGGCAAGGGTACCGGATATATCCGTACACGCCTTTTGCTCGTACGCAAGTTCGACGAACCAGTCAGCCGAGTCCCGACTCGACCCTAACCATCTTGATTTCGAACGTCGAAATGGAGAACCAACACTTTGACAAGTTCCTAGCTACCGTTCGGCAATGCGATCCCGATGTGATCCTTGCTTTGGAAACAGACATGGTTTGGGAGAGGCAGCTCAGGCCTCTGGAAACGACGCACAAGTACGTGGTCCGGCAACCGCAGTCCAATTTCTATGGAATGATGCTGTTCTCGCGATTCGCGATCACATCTTGCGAGGTGCGTTTCATGGTGCAAGACGACATTCCTTCCATTCACACGGAGATAGCGCTTCCAAGCGGTGTCCGTGTCCACCTGCACGGCGTGCACCCGCGCCCACCGGAGCCAATCCGTGATCAGGACTCAAAGCCGCGCGATGCCGAGCTCGTCATCTTGGGAAAGGAAGTCGGCAAGTTCGACCGGCCAACGGTTGTGGCGGGCGACTTGAACGATGTGGCCTGGTCACCGGTCAGTCGACTGTTTTTACGATTGAGTGGTCTGCTCGATGCTCGCAAAGGCAGGGGCCTCTATAACACCTGGAACGCCAATCAACCGTTACTGCGATTTCCGCTCGATCATGTGTTTCATTCTCACCACTTCAAACTGGTCCATTTGAAGCGCATGCCCTCTATCGGATCGGACCATTTTCCTGTCTGCGCAACCTTGACCTACGAGCCGGAAGCAAAGTTTGAACAAGCCGAAACGGAGAAAAAGCCGGGCGATGATGCCAAGGCCGCGGAACTAGTCGAACGGGAAGCAAGCAAATAGATATCGAACAGAGAATAGACTCGGCTGTCAGCATCAAACTACGGTAAGCACTGCTCCATGAACCGTCAGCAACTTCGCGGGGTACCGGACGCCAACTGGGGTCAGGCAATACGCGGATATAGCGTTCACGTCTATACGGCTACCGGTCTGGTGTTCGCATTTCTGGCGATGGCCGAGGTGTGTGGGCGAAGCGGCGCCCCGCGCCCTCAACTAGTGTTCTTGTGGCTGCTGGTCTCTGTACTAATCGATGCGACCGACGGACCCCTGGCGCGAGCCTGGCACGTCAAGGCGTTTGCCCAGCGAATCGACGGACGAACCATAGATGACCTGGTCGACTACCTCACCTTCACCTTTATTCCCCTGATGCTCGTCTGGCGGATGGAGTGGCTGCCGCGCGAGGCCGAACCCCTGTTACCGATTGCGATGGTGGCGAGTGTGTTCGGCTTTGCGAACAGCGCAGCCAAGCAAGAGAACGCCGGCTTCTTTCTGGGTTTCCCGTCCTACTGGAATATTTATGCTTTCTACGTGGGCTTGTGGGTCACCCAGTATGGATGGAGCGGACGGCTGTTTTCCGCCGGAGTCCTCGCCCTCTTGAGCCTGCTCTCGGTGCTTCCGATCCGGTTCCTCTATCCGAATCTCGCCCCGGGTGTCTGGCGCATTCCGGTATTACTCGGTGCTGCCGTTTGGACGGTGCTGCTTCTGTTGATGCTATGGAGTTACCCAGACGATGTTTCGCCAGCGCTTTACTGGTTGTCGCTAGTTTACCCGGCTTTTTACACACTGCTCTCGATGTATTTGGACGCTGCAGCGCGTCTGGCGAAGTGACAGCTTTTTGACCCATTTGATTTGTCACAGCCTCCGTCCCGCGGTGTCTACGGGATACAAGAGGGCCAGTCGCCGAACCATGTTTGACGGCGATTGCATGATCCGACTCGTGCACCTTCGCTGCGGATCCTGTGGATCATCGGTTCGCAGATCATGGCGCCCTACATCGGTCGAATTCGAGCGGCCGTGGTGTTGAGCGCTCACGCCCGACCTACTCTTCGTCCTCGCGCATCCAGTCTGGTGAACGCAGTTTCGAGTGGTGCTCGACTACGCCAGCGTCGGCAGCGGAGAGTTATAGCAAGCTACTAAGATTTCGATGGTCGCTTTGCTGAAGGCGTACCTAACCGAATCCTAAGGGGTTGGATCGGTCAGAACTATAGGCGAGGTAGCGAGCGGGTGGCGAGTCTGCCTGATTGCAGGGAGATCGAACTTCGAGCCGCTCAGGAGCGCGAGGCCTTCCTGCTCAAGCTCAGCGACGCCCTCAGGCCGCTCAACGGAGCCGCCGAGATCCAGGGTGAGGCCACCGTTGTTGCGCGAACACCTCGCCGCGGGATGGTGCTACTACGTCGAGTGGGACAAGGCGGCCGCGCGTGGCGTTGTGCTCCGTGACGCGACGCGCGAGGGACTTCCGTCGCTCGCAGGGTCGCACGACGTCTCGGACGTGCCGGAGTTCCTCGACACCCTGCGGACGGGCAACGTGCTGAACGGCGGCGAATACGCGAAATGCGGAATCGTCGATTACAAACAGCTCTCCTCGCATACTTTCGAACGAAGCTAACTCCTCACGACTTGGAGGGGCGGCCCAGCATTTGCTTATCCTGGCGGACGCTGCCGGAATCTCTGAAAATGCCGCTATTTCCGGACGGTTATTAGTGGCGGGGTGAGCAACTTGCGGCCGACCGAACTATATTAGCGCCATTCCCAGGTTGCCACGGTGGGCATTGGCGGTCCTGTCGTGGAGTTTTGACGATGATTTCGTCCCAGCACGGTATAGCAGTAGTCACCGGTGCGGCTGGCGGCTTAGGTGCTTGCTTTGCAAACAAGTTGGCAGAGCGCGGTCATCACCTGCTGCTAGTGGATCGGCGGCCGGAGCAGCTTGAGCAGGTCTGCGAGTCGATCGCCGACCGTCATGGCGTCAGCGTGCAGCCCCACACGGCAGATCTGGGTAAACGCGACGAAGTGCAGCAGCTCGCCCAGCGGTTACAAGAGCTGCCCGACATCGAACTGCTAGTCAACAATGCCGGCTTCGGATCGGTCGACTACTTCGCCGACACCGACGTCAACTACCTCGTCGGAATGGCCGATTTGCACGTCGTTACTCCGACTATTCTGACTCGCGCTGTACTGCCGGGAATGATCGAACGGGACCGCGGCGGCATCATCAACGTGTCTTCGCTTGGCGCGTTTTTTCACAGCGCCGGTAACGCACAGTACGGAGCGACGAAAAGCTACCTGACATCGTTCTCTATGTCGCTGCGCGACGAACTCCGCGGCACCAACGTGTGTGTCCAGGCGCTTTGTCCTGGATTCGTACGCACTGAGTTTCACGCCGCTCAGAGCATGAAGAGCTTCAGCTCACGCTGTAATATCGCCGCGAACATGTGGCTGACGGCAGAAGAAGTGGTGGACTGCTCACTGGCCAAGCTGTCGAACAGGCAGGTGCTGGTATTTCCGAGCCTCAAATACCGCCTGGTAGGCCGACTCGCTCAGATCCCAATGCTGCGGCCTCTCATGCAGCGAATTACTCGTCTATCACGAGCTGTTCCGGCCGAGGCGCAGTCGGAAGAGCCGTGTGACTGCCCGGCACCCGAGGCGGAAGCACGCGTCGTGAAGCAAGCGGAGTCGGGCAACGTCTAAGCGAAGCTTTGGCGGCGACCAGTCGCGAGTTTGGCTGGCCGCCGGGTCGTTACCCTGCGACTAAGCCTTTTTCGGCTTGCCTGCCACACAATAGCCGATGCCGCCCCAGATCTTGTGGATCTTCCAGTCCTGCAGGGCTGCATCCACCAGTGGCTCAATCTTCAGATCGGTGTGTTCGAGGATCACATCCGACATTGGGCCGAGGAAGAAGACCTTCGAGAGAATCCACTTCTGCAGGCGGTGCAGCCCCAGCTTATGGGCGATCTGGCGGTTCGGCAGGTCGGGCATCTCGTCAGCAACGACGACCATTCCGCCCGGCTTCACGACTCGCGCCATCTCCTTCAGCGCTTTGCCCGGGTCATTCACATGATTGAGTGCGCCGAGGCTGAACATGTTGTCGAAGGTCGAGTCGGGAAATGGCAGTGACTCGGCTTCACCTACGATCAGGCGGATGTCGCGGTCGGCGTAATCGTGCTGACACTTCTCCAGCAGCACGCGGGAGATATCGACGCCGAAAACCTGGCAGTCCCGCGGGATGAGCGGCATGTTGCGACCGTCGCCAATCGCTACGTCCAGCAACCGCGTGCCCGACAAGTTCGGCAGATGACGCAGCACCTCGTTACGCGCCTTACGTTCGCCACCGCGAGGCAAGTGGGCCACCCACTCCCAGAAGCGGAACTTCGGCCACAGCGAGCTGTTGTAGTACTCGGCAGCAATGGCGTTGTTGCCCTGATACTCGGTGTTCAGGTGCAAAACTTCTCGCTCGATTGGAAACTTGCTCGAACAGGCGGAGCATCTCAAACTTTTCGGCGAGTCATACTGTACCGGACCGTTGCACTTCACGCAGCGCAGCTGCGCTGCCGCAGACTGCCACTTCGAACCGGTCGACGTTTCTTTCACTGCATTCATCGCGTTAGCTCATTGGACTAATCGAACCAACGGAGGTGCGCTTGATCAGCGAACGGCTGTGTCGCCCGTGGTCGAATATGGTTTTGTATTGGCGAAGCCGACAGCTTGCCCGACAAGGGCCCTGCTCTGTCGCATCCCGCCAATCAGCGGACAGCCCCTACGAACACCCCAGACTAGTCTGCCGAACCATCATTGCAAGGCGACAGAATCCAATCCAGGCATGCTGTCATGGCACAACTTTGTGCCCGCCAGCGGTGATCATCTGGGCTGTTCCGTACGGAAGCGGCCCATCGAAGCACAATGCTCGAGAATTGAGCGGTGCTCGAGTCGGGGGACGGCCCCCGCGCAAAATCGAACAAGGTCGTTATCGACGTATCAGCGCACGGCGCTTGAATCGCTACGGCTCCCAGATGGCACTGGCGAGCATTGGTCGTGACGCGATCTCCGTCGTTGCCCAGGACTATGCCGCCGTCCGCGCAGCAACGTGTTGCAACTGAAGGGCTTGTTGCTCTGATAGCAGAGCTGGTACCCGACACGGGTATGTTATGTCAGCCGCCTGCTTGACGATCGCTCATGACAGGGGCACGGTCAGAAGGATGTCTCGAAGAGCCTCGAGATTCGTTGGTTTGACGAGGTGATGGTCAAAGCCGGCGTCAAAGGCACGCCGTCGGTCGTCGTCCTGTCCGTATCCGGTGAGGGCTACCAGAATCGGGCGATGGCCTTCCGAACGCCGGATCTCTTGGGCCAGTGCATACCCGTCCATGCCAGGCATCGCGATATCCAGAAAAGCCACCTGCGGCCGATAGTCGCTGATGATTGCGAGCGCGGTTGCCCCGTCCGAGGCAGTGCGAGCTTCTTGCCCAAGCCCCTCGAGCATCAGCGCTAAGGTCTGAGCGGAGGCGCGTACGTCGTCCACGACCAGCACTCGGTGTGAAGGCGGCAAAGACGGGATTCGAAGATAGGTGGCACCGGAAGGAATGCTCTCCGAGGCGCTGTCGTGCTCAATCGGCAGCCGGATCGTGAACTCGCTCCCCTGCCCTGGTCCTGCACTTGTTGCGCTGACAGAGCCATCGTGCATCTCGATGAGTGACCGGACGAGAGTCAAGCCAATGCCTAGGCCTCCTTGGGCTCGATGGAGTGTTTGGTCGACCTGAGTGAACATCTCAAAGATGCTTTCTAGCATCTCTGGCGGAATGCCGGACCCGTTGTCACGAATGCTGACCACGGCATGATTTCCATCCTGCTTGGCCGTCAGCCAGATACGTCCCCCCTGAGCTGTGTACTTGGCCGCGTTGTTGAGCAAATTACCGAAGACTTGCATGAGCCGCCCGACATCGCCCTGGACAAAGACCGGTCGGTCGGGAAGTACCACAGTTACTTCGTGCCGGTGGGCGTCGATGTATGGTCGAACCGCTTCCAGCGCGCCGCCAATAACGGTCGTCAAGTCGAGCCGCTGTTTTCGCAACTGAATCTTTCCGCGAGTGATCCGCGAGACATCGAGCAGATCATCGATGAGTCGGACCATTTGCCCGATCTGGCGACCCATCATCTCACGCAGTTCTTCAGCCAACTCCGGTTTGTCGGCCACTTGCGGCCAGGCATGCAACGCGTTGCTGATGGGTGCCAGCGGGTTACGCAGCTCGTGCGCGAGCGTGGCGAGGAACTGGTCCTTCTTGCGATCGGCCTCTCTCAGTGATTCCTCCGCTCGCTTTCGCTCGGTTACGTCGGCGATGGTACCGACGAAACTCAACACTCGCCGCGAGGGACCTTCTCCATCGAATGTCGCGAGTCCATGAGCCTGGGCCCAACAAACATCGCCATCCGGTCGACGGATGCGGTACTCGACCGCGTAGGGCTGGGCGTCGTGCGGATCCATAGCCGCTTGGACTGCCTCCCACAAACGCTGCGCGTCCTCAGGGTGCAAGAGCCGGGCGATCTCTTCCACCGGCTTCTCGCTGCCGTCGATGCCGTAGATTTCTGCGTAGCGACTGTCGTAATTCACCAACCCGCTCGCTGGATCGTAATTCCACCAACCAAGGCGGGCCGCATCTAAGGCGAGTTTTCGCTGTGCCGCTAACGTCCGTTGCTGTTCCTCGGCATGTCGGCGGTCGGTGATATCCATGCCGGTGGGGCCGAGAAAGACCACCTGACCTTCAGCGTCGCGAATCGGCACCAGGAGCAAATCGACCACTCGCTGCGAACCGTCCGCGACGTAGTACGGCAATACCTCCCGGACTTCTTCACCATCGGCAGCCTTTGCGACGAGCACGCGCACGCGCTCTGCAACTTCTGGCGATGGCGACCACCAGGGCGTCTCCCAAAACGGTTTGCCGACGATTTGTTCCCGCGTGTAGCCGCAAGCTTCTAGTGATACTCGATTCGGCTCAATGCTCGTTCCGTCAACGGCCAGGATTCCTGCGAATAACGGGCCTTGCTCAAAGAAGGCTCGAAACTTTGCATTCGCCTCGGCCGCTTCCGCGAGCAGTGCGCGCTCCCGCTGCATGCCTTCCCGAAGCGTCTGCTCGGCGCGCACGATGTCCGTAACATCGAACGAGCAGCCAACATAGCCGGAGAATCGTCCGTCCAGATCATACTGAGGAAGGCCGACGGACTGCAGCCAGCGGTACTCCCCGTCATGCCTTCGGAAGCGAAAGCGAGCCTCGAATCGCTGGCGCTGCTCGAAGGCTTCCAGGTACTTGCTCACGTACTCATCGACATCCTCGGGATACAACCGGCTCGCCCAGTCCATTGCCCGGACTTCGTCAAGGCTGCAGCCCAGGAAATCGAGGTAAGACCGATTGACGAAGACAGCTCCCGTTTCGTTATTGAGCCAGATCAAAGCCGGAGCGCTATCAGCGAGCAAACGAAACCGCTCTTCGCTCTCGCGCAGCGCTCGCTCGGCAGTGCGTTTCTTCGTCACATCCCGGAAGACGAGGACCACTCCGAGAAGTTCGCCCAGGCGGCCTTTGATCGGTGCTGCCGAATCGTCGATCGGACGCTCGCTGCCATCGCGGGCGATGAGCAAGCTGTGATTCGCAAGTCCGACCACGAGGCCCGTTGCGAGTACTTTTTGTACCGGTGACTCCGCCGGAAGGCGCGTCGTCTCGGTAACGATTCGGAAGACTTCGTCAAGGTTCCGCCCCTTGGCCTCGCCAAGAGTCCAGCCCGTCAGCCGCTCAGCTTCCGTGTTCAGAAACATCACCTGCCCAGCCGGGTCCGCTGCGATCACAGCATCGCCAATGCTGCTCAAGGTGACCGACAATCGCTCTTGCTCGGCCATGCGCAGCGTCGTCGACAGCCGGGCGTAACTGCCAATGAGGCTAGCTATGATTCCTAGTACAAAAAACTGCCCGAGTTGGACAAACCCCGTGGCATTCGAGGGGATGAAGCTGCCGACAGGGTCAACAAACATATAAACCCCGAGCACTGCGCTAAGTGCCAGCGCAAACAGCCCCGGGCCCAGCCCGCCGAACCAGGCGGCGACGATCACTCCGATCACGAAGTTGATGAACGGCGAATCCGTGCCCAGCGCGGGACTGAGCACGAGTCGCAGGCAAAAGCAAAAAGTCGCGGCGAGTGCCGCGACGCCATAAGCCGTCAGAGGTTGCAGCGGACCGGTATGCAGCAGGCTTTTGATCATTCAACTAGCGGCCCATCGTCCACGCAGCGAAGTGGTCAGAATGCCTAGCTGCAGAAGACTGGTCAGCGGAAGGAGAATGAGTATAGCTAAACCGGTTGGCGGGGCTGAAGCCACTTCAGCGAATCAGGGAAACTCCTGCAGTCTTTCAACTTGCGGACACTACTCACTAAGCAGTGTCCGCTTGCGTACCAAGTGGAATGCTGGACTGGACGGGTCTCGGGCTTTTTGCGGTCGGCTTAGGCAAGGTAACCACCGTCAACCGAGAGAGTCGCCCCGGTGATGTAGGAAGCCTTTGGGCTGGCCAGGAAAACAACCGCGGCGGCCAACTCTTCAGGGCGGCCGTACCGACCCAGGGCGGTGGACGCTTTCTGCACCTGAGCGAAGTCGGAGTTTTCCGGGTTCATGTCGGTGTTGATCGGCCCGGGCTGAACGACGTTGACCGTGATCCCCTTGGGTCCCAGATCGCGAGCCCAGCCTTGGGAATAGCCGACGACTGCGGCTTTCGTGGCTGCATAGCCAGCCAGTCCGGGGAACGAAACGCGATCGGCGATTACCGACCCAATTGTGACAATGCGTCCCCCTTCCGTCATCAGAGGCACAGCCGCTCGAACGGCTGCGACCACTCCGCCAACGTTGATCGCAAACTCGCGATCGAGTCGGGCCAAATCGGCGGACGGGTCGCCGACAACTCCCGATTCGAAGACGCCCGCGTTATTGACCAGGATGTCGAGCTTTCCAAAGTACTTGGCCACCTTCTGGACCAACTCCGTCACTTGTTTTGCGTCGGCTTGATCCGCTTTGAAGGCGACGGTCCGCACTCCGTTTTTCTGCATTTCGGCAACCACCGCTTCGGCCTTGTCTGGAGAAGCGGAGTAGCTGATCGCCACGTCGGCCCCTTCCTCGGCTAGCGCCTTAGCGGTCGCCGCTCCGATTCCGCGTGATCCACCCGTAACTAACGCGACCTTCCCTGTCAGTGGTTTCGACATCGCTGCTGCCTTTTGAAGTTGAGTTTTCTCTGTCACGAAAACGTTACGGTCAGGTCGATCGCAATCCACTAGCGGGCGGGCTCAGGACTATGGGCGATATCGCTTGAGTTGCTGTGCCGTCCCACCTGACACGGCGGATTACCGACGGCCGGACAGCATCTTACACGGATTCGCCGAATTCTGGTCCGACCTCCGGGCCGATTTGCAAGAGATCGCCGTCTGTAAGAGATCTTGAGCTGCCCGGTAGTTCCCGAGTGAAGCGTCAGCCGGAAAAGCGTCACTCGGAGAGCCAGCCATGTGGATCGTGCAACTTGCCCTGAAGCGCCCTTACACCTTCGTGGTGATGGCCCTGCTGATCGTCGTGCTCGGATTTACCTCGATCCGCCAGATGCGGACCGACATCTTTCCGGAAATTGACATCCCGGTCGTCACGGTCATTTGGACTTACAAGGGGATGGAGACCAGCGAGGTCGAGCGGCGGATCACAACCTACAGCGAGTATGCGATCAGCTCGAATGTAAACGACATCAAGCGGATCGAGTCGCAAACGCTCAACGGTGTGGCGGTGATCAAGATCTACTTCCATCCGGGCGTCGACGTCGGCGTGGCGATGTCGCAAGTGACGTCGGTCAGTCAAGCGATACGAGCGCTCATGCCGCCGGGCATTCAGCCGCCGATCATCGTGCGCTACAACGCCTCCAGCGTGCCGATCGTGCAGATCGGCCTCAGCAGCGACACGATGAGCGAGGAGGAGGTGTACGACTACGGCCTCTACATCCTCCGCACGCAGCTTTCGACCATTCAGGGGCTCACGATGCCGACGCCCTATGGCGGACGCGAGCGGCAGGTGATGGTCGATATTGACCCGCAACTGCTGCAAGCCAAGGGGCTCTCGTCCAAAGAAGTAGCCGACGCAATCAACGCCTACAACCTGGCGTATCCGACCGGCGTGGCGCGAATCGATACCCAAGAGTATCCCGTCACGCTCAACAACACGCCGCTGAGCCCGGAAGCGTTTAACGATATCCCGATCAAGGTGGTGAACGGCGCCACGATCTACATGCGGGACGTGGCTCAGGTGCGCGACGGCAGCACGTCGCAGACCACCGTGGTGCGTCGCAACGGCACTCGCGGCGCGCTAGTCACGCTGCTGAAGAACGGCAACGCTTCGACGCTCGACATCGTCGACCAGGTCAAGGCGATGATGCCGCAGATCGAGGCCGCGGCGCCGAAGGATCTGAACGTGGAATTGCTCTTCGATCAATCCCTCTTCGTCACCGCCGCTATTCATGGCTTGCTGGTCGAGAGCGTGATCGCCGGGCTGCTGACGGCGACGATGATTTTGGTGTTTCTCGGCAGTTGGCGCAGCACGCTGATCATTGCGGTGTCGATCCCGCTGGCCATTCTCTCCTCGATCGCCATGCTGTACTTGCTCGGCCATTCGCTCAACGTGATGACGCTCGGTGGCTTGGCTCTGGCGGTAGGCATTCTGGTGGACGACGCCACCGTGGAAATCGAAAATATCCATCGCAACCTCGGCCTCGGCAAGCCGCTGCGGCAGGCAATTCTCGACGGCGCAATGCAGATCGCTGGGCCGACGTTTGTCTCGACTCTTACGATCAGCATCGTGTTTGTCTCCGTGCTCTTCCTCGAAGGGCCGCCAAAGTACTTGTTCACTCCGCTTGCTTTAGCTGTGGCGTTTGCGATGCTCGCTTCGTATCTGCTCTCGCGGACGATCGTACCCACGATGGTCGATTATCTGCTCCCCGCCGAGCTGAAGCACGGTCACGGCACCGGTTCGGGCTGGTTCGGCCGCCTGCATCAGGCGTTTGAGCGGCGATTTGAGCGATTTCGGTCGGGTTATGTCTCGCTGCTCGAATGGAATCTCAAGCATCGACTAGCCGTGCTGCTCGTGTTTGGAGCGATCGTCCTCAGCGGCTTCCTCGCGTTGCCCTGGGTTGGTCGCGATTTCTTTCCGACGGTCGATGCGGGCCAGTTTCGGCTGCACGTTCGGGCGCCAGCAGGCACTCGTATTGAGCAGACGGAGCGGTACTTCAGCGAAGTCGAGAGCGCGATTCGAGAAATCATTCCCGAACACGAAGTCGAGCTGGTGATCGACAACATCGGTCTGCCTAATCGGACGTACGCAATGGCCTTCGGCGATAGCGCCACCACCGGCATGGCCGACGGCGAGATCCTGGTGTCGTTGGACCACCATCGGACGAAGTCGACCCCCGAGTACATCGCCCTGCTCCGCCAGGAACTTCCCGGGCGATTCCCACAATTGACGTTCTTCTTTCAACCGGCCGACATCGTCAGCCAGATTCTGAACTTCGGGTTGCCGGCGCCGATCGACATTCAGATCTCCGGCCTCAACCGCGAGGCGAACCTCGAAATGGCTAACGCAATCTCGCAGCGAATTCGAGAAATTGACGGCGTGCGCGACGTGCATCTGCACCAGGTCGTGAACGTGCCGAAGCTGCACGTGGCGGTTGATCAAACCCGCGCTCGCGAACTCGGCCTCACGCAGCAGGACGTCGCGAACAGCTTGCTCGTATCTTTGTCCGGCAGCGGGCAGGTGCAGCCGAACTACTGGGTCGATCCCAATATGGGCATTTCGTACCTCGTCGAAACTCGCACGCCGACCTACAAGCTCGACAGCGTAGATGCCATCCTCGGCCTGCCGCTGAACTCGCAGCAGAATCGCAACCTGCAGTTGCTTTCGAACGTGGCGCAGGTTGAACGCAGCGTTACGCCTGAAGTGGCCAACCACACGAACGTGCAGCCCGTCGTCGACGTGTACGCCAACGTGCAAGGTCGCGATCTCGGCAGCGTGGCGAGCGAGATCAACCAGATTCTGGATGAGTACCGAGCCAAGCTCGCTCCCGGGAACACGATCAGCATGCGTGGCCAGGTGGAAAGCATGGAGTCGGCGTTTCTGCGACTCGGCCTCGGGCTGGTCTTCGCCGCTGTGCTCGTCTACCTGCTGATGGTGGTCAACTTTCAGAGTTGGCTCGATCCGTTCATCATCATCACGGCGCTTCCTGGAGCGTTTGTTGGGATCGTGTGGGCGTTGTTCCTCTGGAACACCACGTTCAGCGTGCCTGCGCTGATGGGCGCGATCATGTCGATCGGCGTGGCGACCGCCAACAGCATCTTGCTGGTCACGTTTGCGAATGAGCAGCGGCAAGAGGGCAAATCCGCTCTGGAGGCCGCCCTGGAAGCCGGTCGCACCCGGATGCGGCCGGTGCTAATGACCGCGGCTGCGATGATTTTGGGCATGCTGCCAATGTCGCTCGGCATGGGGGAAGGCGGCGAGCAGAACGCCCCGCTCGGCCGGGCCGTGATTGGCGGCCTGGTCGTGGCGACGCTTACCACATTGCTCTTCGTGCCAGTGGTTTACAGCCTGCTGCGTCGCAAAGCGGCCCCCGCGCCGGTGACGGAAGGCGAAGTGTGATCGGTTCTCTCGGATTCGGCCGACGCCGTGTAAGGCTCGGCCGAATCGGCGGTAATCCGTGTGTAGTGACCATTGGGTTCGATGAGCCAGGAGCCAGCCATGAGCAGCCTCGACACGACCGCCACTTTCACGCGAACCGCCCGCCTTCGCCGCTCGGACGCCTCGACCACCGACGGCTTCGCACGCGAGGCCGTCTGGCTCGTGGGCGCCTTGCTCGGAATCGGCGCGATCACCGCTCTGCTCACCACGTGGCGCAATGTCCACGCGGAATCAGCTGCTCCAGCCCACACTGCCGCTCGTGAGTCGGCGATTCAGCAAGTCGTCACCGCGAAACCGAAGCGGTCAGCGACTTCCGATGTCGTCCTGCCCGCCACCGTTCGGCCCTGGCAAGCGACAACGTTGCACTCGCGAGTTACCGGGTACCTGCTCGCTTGGCATGCCGATCTGGGCAGCGAAGTAAAGGCCGGCCAGATGCTCGCCGAACTAGAAACACCTGAACTCGATCAAGAAGTGTCGGAGAGCGAAGCTCAAGCTCAGGAAGCATTCGCAGCCGCTGCCCAGTCCCGAGCCGAATACGCCGAGGCAGAGGCCGCTCTGCAAACGTCCGTCGCTCAGCTCGCGCGCGTGCAAGCCGAGATGGAACTGGCCCGTAGCCAGCTGACGCGTCGTGAGAGGCTCATCACGAACAACTCGATCTCGCAGGAAGAGCGCGACACATTTCAGAAGCAGTGGGAAGCTCGCACCGCCGATGTCGCCGCGGCGCAGGCCGAAGTGAATCATCGCCGCACCAACCTGCAGACTCGCCAGGCCGTGATCGAAGCCCGCGAGGCGACGGCGAAGAGCCGCTCCGCCAACGTCGAACGGCTGAAGCAATTGCAGGCCTTCAAACGGATCGTTGCACCATTCGATGGCACGGTCACCCGTCGCAGTGCGGAAGTCGGGATGCTGATCACGGCCGGCACCGAGCCCCTCTTCGAGGTGCAAGACATGACCCGCGTTCGGGTGCAGTTGAATGTGCCGCAAACCACCGCGGCCCAGGTGCATCCCGGATCGTCAGCCACCGTATCGATCCCCGAATCGGCGGTGGAGCCTGTCGCAGGTGAAGTCAGTCGGATTGCCTCCTCGATCGATTCCGAGACGCGGACCATGCTCGCCGAAATCGAACTCGACAACGCGCAGAGCCGCCTGCAACCGGGAAGCTATGCCCAGGTGAAGCTGAGTGTCTCCAACGAAAGTGCACCTTGGACCGTGCCTTTCAGCACGGTGCGGATGCAGTCGAGTGGCCCGCAAGTGCTAGTCGTCGACACGGCGGGACGCATTGAAGTTCGCTCGGTCAAACTCGGTCGCGATCTGGGGACCACCATCGTAGTTTCAGAGGGAATCCGCGGCGATGAGCGGCTGATCGTGAACCCCACCGATTCGCTCGCCGCCGGCCAGCAAGTAGAGGTTCAAGCAAGCGGTAGAGTAGCCCAACGCTAAATAGCAAAGCAGCTCAGCCGTTAAGCATAAGACAACAGTCATGCAACAAACATTGCTTCAATCATCGTGCTGGGCTGGTCTACCGGGGCATTGCCTGGCCGCAGGGCGTAGCGGCTGTGATCGGGGGGCCATCGTCCAATCGTCGCCTGAAGCGTATCATTGCGTTCGACACGGGCGGGTGTCGCATTTCAACGCAATTCCGCGGCAAGCGATCAGCACCGGTGCAATGATGGCTGTGGACGATTCCCCAATCACGCGAGCCAGCCTTCTCGTACAACTCCGCAGTGGCTCCAACCATCTGGCGTGGCAGGAGTTCACGCGGCTTTACGGTCCGGTCATCTACGGCTTCGCCCGCAAACGCGGTTTGCAGGATGCGGATGCAGCCGACTTGATGCAGGACGTGATGCGTTCGGTCGCATCGTCGATCGGCCGGCTGGAGTACGACCCGAAACAAGGCTCGTTCCGGGGCTGGCTGTACACGATCACGCGCAACAAAATTTTCAACTTCCTCTCCGCCCGTCGGATCCGGCCCCGTGCCTCGGGGGACTCTGGCACCAACCGCCTGCTCAATTCGGAGCCCGCTGCGGACGACAGCAGCGACGCATGGGAATTGGAGTATCAGCGCCGCACGACCTATCTGGCGATGGAACGGGTCAAGAATGAGTTTCAGGAAAAAACGTGGCAGGCGTTCTTGCTGACGGCCGTCGAAGGCGCTTCGGCGAGCGATGTCTCAAAGCAGATCGGCCTGTCGCCAGGCGCCATTTATGTTGCTAAGAGCCGAGTGCTTGCCCGCTTGAAAGAAGAAGTCGATGCGATGCGACTTCAGGAGGATGCTTGACCATGCAAGCCACCACCGTCTGTCCGACCACGGAAGAACTCAAGAAACTGCTCGATAGCAGTCTATCTGGCGACCGCCAGCAGGCCTGCACCACCCATATGGATTCGTGCGAAGTCTGCCAGCACAAGCTGGAAGAGTTGGCGACCGGCGGAACCAATCTGTCGAGCATCGTCCAGAATTTGCACGACTCGCAGCCGGTCGCAAATTCCGCCTATTGGCCTGCGCTGCGCGCCGTGGAAGAGAACGCGAACTATGCTGTTACGACGCCGCCAGAGACTCGCATTCGCGATAGCTCGCTCAGTTTTCTCGGGCCGGCAACCGACGCCGCGTACCTAGGGCGCATTGGTCACTTCGACGTGATGCGCATCCTGGGCCGCGGCGGCATGGGCGTTGTACTCGAAGCGTTCGATACCAAGCTGCAGCGGCATGTGGCCATTAAAGTGCTCGACGGCGATCTGTCGAAGGACGAACTCGCCCGCCAGCGCTTCTGCCGCGAGGCCCGCGCGGCGGCCTCGATCGCGCATGAGAATGTAGTAGCAGTTCACCAGGTGGAACGCATCTGCGAAGACGGTGTGCCGTTTCTTGTGATGCAACTCGTGACCGGCGAGACCCTCGAACAGCGCCTGCTGCGAGAGAAGAAGCTGCCCGTGAAGGAGGTTGTTCGCATCGGCATGCAAGCGGCTCGGGGGTTGGCGGCGGCTCATGCCCAGGGGCTGATTCATCGCGACATCAAGCCGGGCAATATTCTGCTTGAAGCGCCGAACAGTAAAGTCAAGCTGACCGATTTCGGGTTAGCCCGGGTGTCGGAAGATGTACGGCTGACGCGGACTGGCTTTGTATCGGGAACGCCGCTCTACATGTCGCCCGAACAGGCGCTTGGCAAAGAGGCGGACCAGCGATCCGACTTGTTCAGCCTCGGCGCGATCCTCTACGAGATGCTCGCCGGGCAGACGCCGTTTCAAGGGAACTCCGCGCTTTCGATCCTGCGGCAGATCACTGAAGTGCGCCATCGGCCGCTGCGGGATGTGAACCCGGATGTGCCCGAGTGGCTGGCTGAACTCGTGGAGGAACTACTCGCTAAGAACTCGGAGGATCGTTATCAATCGGCCACCGATCTAGCTGAAGTGCTCGAATATACGTACGCTCAGATGTCGACTTCGTCGCTGGCGCTGCCGGCCGTCTGCCAGGTGGAGGTCGCGCGGCGGTCTGCTCGGCGGCGGATCGTGCTCGCGATTGCCGGCGGCGGTCTGCTGGGCCTCGGACTTGCCGCCGGTCTGCTCGGCGGTTGGTTCTTGCCTGGTCGAGGCGCAGGACCGGCGCCGGAACAATCGTCGGCCGAGCCGATCGCCGTGCTTAGCGGCAACGCAGGCTCGGTCTGGTCCGTTTCGTTCGATCCCACGAGTGATACGGTGGCGATGGGAGTTGAGGAGGGGACGGTCCGCCTCTGGGATCTCCCTTCGAAGAGCGTGAAGGCCACGCTCGACGCTCACCGGGGAGTGGTATGGACGACGAGGTTTTCCGATGACGGCAAGTTGCTCGTAACCAGCGGCGATGATGGACTGCTAAAACTGTGGCGTGCGACGGAGAACACGCCGCTGCGCACCTTCGAGCATCCTAACGCCGTACGCGGGTTCGCCATGAACTCTGACGGCACCCGGCTGTACGCCGGTGATCGGAAGGGAGGCCTGCGAGTCTGGGGCGAGGATGAAACCCAGCCGCTTGCCCAGGCCGATCAACCCGGTGCCATCTACGCAGTGGCACTTTCACCGGATCAGAAAACGCTCGCCACGGCGGGGAGCGACAAGACGGTGCGGTTGTGGAATGCGGAGACGCTATCCCAGAAATTGCCGCTCAACGGCCACTCCGGGCCGATCTACAGCCTTGCGTTCAGCCACGACGGCAAGCAACTTGCCTCCGCCGGCTGGGACCGAACCGTTCGCATCTGGGATGTGAATAGTGGCTTGCTTTTGAAGTCGTGGGAGGCGAGCAAGACGGATATTTGGGCCGTCGCCTACTCGCCTGATGATGAGTTCATTGCCACTGGCGGTCAGGATGGCGCCGTTCGACTTTGGTCGCACGATTCGAATGCGCTGCTGGCGAAGTTTCTGGGGCATGAGTCGTCGGTGCACGCACTGGCCTTCAATCGTGATGGGACCCGACTGGTGTCCGGTGGTCGCGATGGAGCCGCGCGAGTGTGGGAAGTGCCGAAGTAGCGCCCACGCGGAGCTCGCACATAGCTGAGTTCGCCGAGAATTCAGACAAACCAGTTCTCAACCTGAGGGGCGTCTGAATTCTCGGCGAATTCAGCTACGGTTTCGCCGAAAAATAATCCCGGCACTTTGCATCGTGGCTCGCGACGCAGCACAATAGCGGACCTGCAGGCGCCCTGCCCTCTCCGTCTGATTTAGCCTGCACTTGACTGGCCCTATCAGGAGTGTCGTCCCGTGAAACTGCCGCTTTCAGCTACCCGCCGTGATTTCCTGCTCTCTACCACCGCGGCTGCTGCCGTGGCCGCCGCTCCGACTATCATTCCGGCGAAAGCCCTCGGCCGCGATGGAGCGACGGCGCCAAGTGAGAAGATCACACTTGGGGTGATCGGCATCGGTCCCCGCTGCACGTACGACCTGACCGCGATGCTGAAGTTCCCGGATGTCCGCTGCGTCGCCATCGCCGACGTGCAAGCGAGCCGGCGCGACGCAGGCAAGAAGCTCGTTGATGGCCACTACGGCGACGACAGCTGCAAGCTCTACCGCGATTTTCGCGAACTGCTCGACCGCAAAGACATCGACGCCGTGCTGATCGCAACCGGTGACCGGTGGCACGCCGCAGCGTCGATTCTCGCCGCGAAGGCCGGCAAGGACGTTTACAGCGAGAAGCCCTGCGGAATCACGATCGCCGACTGTCAGGAACTGGCCGACACCATGCACAAGGAAAAGCGGGTGTTCCAGGCCGGCACCCAGCGGCGCAGCGTGCCGAACTTTCAGCATGCCGTGCAACTCGCACACACGGGCAAACTCGGCAAGCTGCATACGCTACATGCCTCGATCTACATGCCGGTGCTCGACAACACCTGGCTGCCGCCTGAACCGCAGCCTAATCGTGACACAGTCGATTGGAATCTTTGGCTCGGCCCGGCCGCCTGGCGCCCGTACAACCAGAAGTATGTCAGCGGCGGCTGGCGGGGGCAGTGGGATTTTGACTCGGGGGCCCGTGTGCTCGACTGGGGTGCTCACACCGTCGACCTTTGTCAGTGGGCCAACCAGGCCGACGACACGATGCCGATCGAGTACGAGCCGAGCGAAAAGGAAATCGTCTGTCGCTACGCCAACGGCGTAAAGCTGATCCTCGATTTCCTCCCCGAGCCGTTCGGCAAGCGCGAGCCGCACTACATCACGCGGCTGGGCACCTGCCCCGTTCGCTTCGAGGGCGATGAGGGCTCGGTGGAAACCGGCGACAGTGGCGAGATCGTCGCGAAGCCCGAATCGTTGCAGAACGAAGTGCCGGAGGCAATCAAACGGGTCCGCGGGCTCGACGTATCGGCTCACTCGCGTGATTTCTTCGACTGCATTCGCACCCGCGGCAAGACCGCCGCGAATCAAGATGTGATGCGCCGCTCGCACATTGCTTCACATGCCGCCGCACTGGCCTGGATCCTCAATCGCAAGCTGACGCTCGATCCGGTCAAAGAAGAGTTCGTCAGCGATGATGAGGCGAATCTGCTCCGCTCGCGGGCAGCCCGCGATTGGACGGCGTGAGATTATCCCGTGGCACAGGCGTCTCGCCTGTGCAGTTGACCAGGTTAGTGAACAGGCGAGACGCCTGTTCCACGGGCCACTTGAACTACCGAAAAGTCAGCGTCCTTGACAGTCCTTGCTGGCAAGCAGTAAAACCGCACCGCAGGTTCGTTAAGGCATTACTTGGCCTTTGGTTAGGTTGCGGAAACGCAGTTAGCATTGAGCGGCCCATCGCTTGCCGCTTTGGATCGGGAATCCCATGGCCGGCGAGTCAGATCAGTTGCAGGCAATCGCTCGTCAGGCGCTCACCTACGTGTCCGATGGCAATGTCGTCGGCTTGGGAACGGGCCGAGCTGCGACAGCGTTCATTCACGCGCTCGGTCAGCGAGTGCAGCAGGGCCTCAAGATCCGCGGCGTAGCGACGTCGGTGGCTTCGGAGGAACTCGCGCAACGGCTAAACATTCCGCTGACCACGCTCGACGAAGTCGCGGAGCTCGATGTCGATATCGACGGCGCCGACGAAATCGATCCTCAGCTTGGCGCGATTAAAGGCTATGGCGGGGCGCTAGTGCGAGAGAAAATCGTCGCCCGCGCCTCGAAAAAACTGGTGCTGCTGGTTGGCGACGAAAAGCTCGTTCCGAAACTGGGCTCGCGTGGCAAGTTGCCGATTGAAGTTCTCTCGTTCGGCCTGCTGGCCACGATTCGCCACTTGGAGCGGCTGGGACTCCAGCCGCAGCAGCGGCTGAAGGACGGCAAGCCGTATCTGTCGGACAACGGCAATCCGATTCTCGACTGCGGTGTCGGTCCGATCGACGACCCCGTGCTGCTCGAGCGTTCGATCCGCGAGATTCCCGGCATTGTCGAGACCGGCCTGTTTCTCGGCATGGTCGATGCGGTGCTGGTGCAGCGTGGCGATCAGGTCGAAGTGCTGGAGCGGCCGGTGTGAGTTGGCACGATCGGCTAATGTTTCGTCAGAAGACAATCCAAGCGTAAATCCTCTCATCTTGATTCATCGGACCGCCAACGAAGGCGATCCCAGTTGATCGCGTGACGTGCAAGACGCCGTTAAGTGATCGGAGTGCAGATCGATGGGCCTTTCCCCTTTGGCTGGCAAGCCGGCAACGCGTGACATGCTGATTGATGTCGCGACGCTTGAGCGTGAGTATCTAAGTGCCAAACCCGACCTGAGCAACCCCAGCAAGCTGGTCAGCTTCGGCACGAGCGGTCACCGTGGCACTCCGCTCGACGGGACGCTCACTGAGGCCCACATCCTGGCCATAACGCAGGCCATTTGCGACTATCGCCAGGCTCAAGGCATCACCGGCCCCATCTTCATGGGCAAAGACACGCACGCCGTGTCGTCCGCCGCCCAGCGCACTGCGCTCGAAGTGCTTGCCGCCAACGGCATGGACACCGTCATCCAAGCCGATGACGGTGTGACGCCGACGCCGGTCATCTCGCGAGCAATCCTCGTCTACAACCGCGGCCGAACCTCGCAGCTATCCGACGGCATCGTCATCACGCCGTCGCACAACCCGCCCGAGGATGGCGGCTTCAAATACAACCCGACGCACGGCGGCCCTGCCGACACCGACGTCACCGGCTGGATCCAGCGGCGAGCGAACGAACTCCTGAAGGCCGACAATCGCGAAGTCCGGCGGCAGACCTACGAGAGCGCGATCAAGGCTGGGACGACTCACCAGCAAGACCTGGTGCAGCCTTATGTCGATGATCTGACGAATGTCGTCGACATGGAGGCGATCAAGAGATCGAAGATCAGTCTTGGTGTCGATCCACTGGGTGGCGCGAGCTGCCCGTATTGGGGACCGATTCGCGAGAGGTATGGGCTCGATCTGGCCAATGTGAATCCGCACATCGACCCGACGTTCTCGTTCATGTCGGTCGATCACGACGGCAAGATTCGGATGGACTGCTCCAGTCCCTACGCGATGGCCAGCCTCGTCACGCTGAAGAATCACTATGCCGTGGCCTTCGCGAACGATCCCGATGCCGATCGGCACGGCATCGTCACACCGTCGATGGGGCTCATGAACCCGAATCACTACCTCGCCGTCGCGATTCGCTACTTACTCACGCATCGGCCGCAGTGGCCCAAGTCGGCCGCGGTTGGCAAAACGCTGGTGAGTAGCAGCCTGATCGATCGGGTGGTGAATCAACTGGGCCGAAAACTGGTCGAAGTGCCCGTCGGTTTCAAATGGTTCTCGCCCGGCCTCTTCGACGGCAGCTGCTGCTTCGGCGGCGAAGAAAGCGCGGGGGCGAGCTTCCTGCGGGCCGATGGGACCGTGTGGTCGACCGACAAGGACGGCCTCATTATGTGCCTGCTGGCTGCCGAAATCACTGCCGTCACGGGCAAGGACCCCGGCAAGCATTACCAGGAGATCATCGGCGAACTCGGCGAGTCGTTTTATACGCGGGTCGACGCGCCCGCTTCGCCCGACCAAAAAGCAAAACTGTCGAAACTTTCGCCCGAAAACGTCAAAGCCGACACGATGGCCGGCGATCCGATCGTCGCGAAGCTCACCAAGGCTCCTGGAAACGGCGCTTCGATCGGCGGCTTGAAGGTGGTGACGCAGTCGGGCTGGTTCGCGGCCCGCCCCTCCGGCACCGAGAACATCTACAAAATTTACGCCGAGAGCACGCAGAGCCCCGGCCATCTCAACGCCATCGTCGCCGAAGCTCAGCAGATTGTCTCCGCGGCCATTGCCTGATCGCGATTTTCAACTTGCTTAGTCTCCGGTCGGCGAAAGTAGGCCGCTGACCGCATCGAAGAAAGAACTTCCATGTCCGCCACCCAACCACTCAGCCAGCTCCCTGCCTGGAAGGCGCTGCAGACCCACTTCGAAGCCGTTCGCAACACGCACCTGCGCGACTTGTTCGCGAAGGATCCGCAGCGCGGCGAGCGAATGACGCTCGAAGTCGGCGATTTCTATCTCGATTACTCGAAGAATCGCCTCACCAACGAAACGATCCAGCTGCTCGTCCAACTCGCCGAGCAATCGGGCCTGCGCGAGCGGACTGAGGGGATGTTCCGGGGCGAGAAGATCAACGTCACCGAAAACCGGGCCGTGCTTCACATCGCCCTGCGCGCTCCGCGTAACGCAACGATCGAAGTGGATGGCAAAAACGTCGTTCCGGAAGTGCATGCCGTGCTCGACAAGATGGCTGCCTTCTCGGACCGCATCCGTTCGGGCGAGTGGAAGGGACACACGGGCAAGCGCATCCGGAATGTGATCAATATCGGCATCGGCGGGTCCGACCTCGGCCCAGCGATGGCCTACGATGCGCTGCGTGCGTATAGCGATCGCAATTTGACGGTCCGGTTTGTCTCGAACGTCGACGGGACCGACATCGCGGAGGCGACGCACGATCTCGACCCCGAGGAAACGCTCTTCATCGTCGCGTCGAAGACGTTCACCACCCAGGAGACGCTAGCGAACGCTCATACGGCTCGGGAATGGGCCCTGAAGAAGCTCGGCAGCGAGCAGGCGGTGGCCAAGCACTTTGTGGCCGTCTCGACGAACGCCAAGGAAGTGGCCAAGTTCGGCATCGACACGCAGAACATGTTCGAGTTCTGGGACTGGGTGGGAGGCCGCTACTCATTTGATTCGGCGATCGGCCTGTCGCTGATGGTGGCGATTGGGCCAGACGGCTTCCGAGAATTGCTCGCCGGTATGCATGAGATGGACGAGCATTTTCGAACCGCCCCCTTTGGTCGAAATTTGCCCATTTTGCTGGCACTTATCGGCCTTTGGTACAATAATTGGTTCGGGGCACAGACCGTTGCCGTACTGCCTTACGATCAGTACCTGGTGCGGCTGAGTGCTTACCTGCAGCAGCTCGATATGGAGAGCAACGGCAAGCGGGTCGACCTCAGCGGGCGCCCGGTCGACTACCAGACGGGACCGATCGTCTGGGGAACGCCCGGCACCAACGGCCAGCACGCCTACTACCAGCTCATCCATCAGGGCTCGAAGCTGATCCCGTGCGACTTCATCGGGTTCTGTCAGACGCTGAATGCAGTTGGTCGGCATCACGATCTGCTAATGTCCAACTTCTTCGCCCAAACGGAAGCTTTGGCTTTCGGTAAAAGCGAAGCGGAAGTGCGAGCAGACGGGGTAGCTGAGCCACTCGTCAGTGCGCGGACCTTTGAAGGCAACCGACCCACCAACACCCTCCTGATTGATCGGCTCACTCCAAAATCGCTCGGCAAATTGATCGCCCTGTACGAGCACAAGGTATTCGTACAGGGAACTATTTGGAACATTAACTCGTTCGACCAATGGGGTGTGGAACTCGGCAAAGCCCTGGCCAACCGCATTGTGCCGGAACTGGAAGCCCCCACCGAGCCCGAACTGAAGCACGACACTTCGACCAACACTCTCATTCGGCGTTATCGAGCCACAAAAGCCAAACGATGACCAGCCAGACCACTTCGCTCATTGCTCGACCGTCCTGTCCATCCGTGACGACTTCGAAGGACGGTCGCTTGCGGGTGGCGAACGGCGTTGGGAAGTTTTTGTCTGGGCTACTGATTGTCCTGTTCGCCGTCTCGGGCCTCAATGCCACGGCCCGCGCTGCGGCGCCAGCAACGGTCGGCTTCAACGAGCACATTCGGCCGATTCTCTCAAACAACTGCTTCTACTGTCACGGCCCGGACGAGGAGAACCGCGAAGCGAGCCTACGGCTCGATACGCGCGAGGGGGCGATTGCCGATCTGGGCGGATACGCGGCCATCGTTCCAGGTAAGCCGGACGAAAGCGTGCTGCTCGAACGCGTCGCGAGCCACGATGCCGATGTGCTGATGCCCCCGCCGGCCAGCAAAAAGCCTCGGCTGAGCGACGACGAGGTCGCGCTGCTGCGGAAGTGGATTGAACAGGGGGCGAAGTACGAAGGGCACTGGGCTTTCCTGCCGGTGGCTTCGCCCGAGTTGCCAGTGGTGCGGCAAAGCGACCGCACCCGCAACGCCATCGATCGCTTCATTCTCGCGCGACTTGAGCAGGAGCAGATCGCACCCTCGCCCGAGGCCGACCGCTCGGTCTTAATCCGCCGAGCGTATCTCGATCTGCTCGGCTTGCTGCCGACTCCCGAAGAGGTCCAGTCATTCGTCGCCGACTCGGATCCCGATGCTTACGAACGGCTGATCGATCGTCTGCTCGCTTCGCCGCACTACGGGGAACGGTGGGGCAGGCACTGGCTCGACCAGGCACGCTACGCCGATTCAAATGGCTATTCGATCGACAGCGAACGGCAAATGTGGCCGTATCGCGATTGGGTGATCCAGGCTCTGAACGACGATATGCCGTTCGACCAGTTCACGATCGAGCAACTCGCCGGTGATTTGCTGCCGAACCCTTCGAAGAAACAACTCGTCGCCACCGCATTCCATCGCAACACGCTCATCAACGAGGAAGGTGGTACCGACCGTGAGCAGTTTCGCAACGAAGCGGTCGTCGATCGAGTGAATACCACCGGCGCCGTGTGGCTGGGGCTGACCGTCGGTTGTGCTCAGTGTCATACGCACAAGTTCGACCCGATCACGCATCGCGAGTACTACTCGCTGTTCGCATTCTTCAATCAGAGTGACGACGTCAACAACAAAGGGGCCACGCTCCGCGTTGCTCGCGGCGAGATGTTCGGCGCTTCCCTGTTTCCGCCCGCAGCGGAACCCTCTTCGATCACCGCTGAGCAGTTAGCGAAGCGGCAGGCGGAGTGGGAACGGAATCAACTTGCGCAACTGGCAATCGCTGCCGAGCAGCCGGAGGCGAACTGGACGCCGGTTGAGTATGTGGAATTCGCTACCAAATCGAACGCCGGCTTTCAGCGGCTGGACGATAACTCGCTGCTGTCCGATGGCGGCGGGAGCTTCAACGACACCTACCGGATCGTGTTTCGCACGTCGCTCAAGCGCGTCGCTGCGATGCGGCTGCGGACCCTGACGCACCCCTCGCTGCCGAAGCAGGGACCGGGACGGGCCGGGAATGGCAACTTTGTGCTCACGAATGTCGAGCTCCGTACGGCCGGACGTGAGCAATCGATTTCAACTGCGAGCGCCGATCACGAACAGCCGAACTACCCTGCCTCGGCCGCGATTGATGACGATCCCAAGAGCGGGTGGGCCATTAATGTCGGGCCTGGATCAAGCGCCCGCATGAATGCCGACCACGAATTGAGCCTAGTTCTGGTTAAACCGCTCGAGGTCGGCGAAGATCCGATCGAGTTGCAGCTGTTTCATGATCTGAACGAGAACTATCTGATCGGCCGGTTTGCGATCGAAGTCTCGGAAACATCGCCACGAGCTACAAAGAGTTCGCCAGAGCTGTTTGTGGCTCTGAAGACGCCTGCCGACCGGCGGACTGCCGAGCAGCAGAAGCTGGTACAGAGTGAATTCCGTCGCAGCGACCCGGTTGCGAGGAAAGCCGAGGCGGAAAACGCGAAGAGCAAATCCCCGCCTCCGGGGACGGCGGAAGTGATGGTCATGAAGCAAGCCGCCACGCCGCGCGAGACGTACGTGTTGCTGCGAGGGGACTTTCTCAATCCCGACAAGGCAACCGGTCCGCTGCAAGCAGGCGTGATTGCCGCGGTGCCGCCGGCTTACGAACCAACTCCGACGGACAATCGCCTGAACCTGGCGAAGTGGCTGGTCGATCCGGGCAACCCGCTCACGCCACGCGTGACGGTGAACCGAATCTGGATGCGCTACTTCGGTCGCGGTCTCGTGGAAACGGAAGAAGATTTTGGCACCCAAGGAAGCCCGCCGACGCATCCGCTGCTGCTCGACTGGCTGGCGAAGGAACTGATCCGCCGTGGTTGGTCGCAGAAGGACATTCATCGCGCGGTCGTGACGAGCGCCACCTATCGGCAGTCGTCCGCGGCTCGGCCAGAGCTTGCCGAGCGTGACCCGCGCAATCTGTTGCTCGCGCGGCAGGAACGCGTCCGCGTGGAGGCGGAAATCGTCCGCGACGCAGCCCTCTCGGCCGGTGGCTTGCTGACCGCTAATCTCGGTGGTCCGGGCGTACGGCCCCCTCAGCCCGACGGGGTTTACGCGTTCACGCAAAACGCCAAGAAGTGGGATGCCGAAAAAGGGGCCGAGCGCTACCGCCGCACGCTCTACACCGTCTTCTTCCGCAGCGCGCCGCATCCCATGTTCAGCACGTTCGACACGCCCGACATGCAGACGGTTTGCACTCGCCGGATTCGTTCGAACTCGCCGCTGCAATCGCTCACGGTGGCCAACGACGTCAACTTCGTCGAACTTGCCCAAGGGATTGCGGCCCGGGCAATGCGTGAGACCGCTGGAGACAACGATCCCGAGCGAACGATTCGCCGGATGTTCCAGGTCGCGCTCTGCCGAGAGCCGAGTACTTCGGAGCGAGAAGTGCTGCGCGAGTATCATGCCCGTCTGCTGAAGCGATTCGAGGCCGATCCGCAGCAGGCAACCGGCTTGTTTGCCGCCAGGCTCAGGCCCGCGGACCTTCCGCCGCCACAAGCTGCGGCGCTCGTCGGTGTCGCGCGCGTGCTACTGAATACCGACAACTTCATCACGCGCGAGTAGGCTTCACACCACTTCGCAACGGTTACCGATCATGCACAATTCCAGCGAAGCCCTGCAAGCAAAGACACGCCGGCATTTCTTCGGCGACTGCGCGGTCGGCGTCGGTGCGCTAGCGCTCAATCTGATGCTGCAGCAAGACGGCGTTGCCGCGCCGAAGTCTTCGAGTGGCCTGAGGATCGATCCCGCCAATCCCCTTGCACCGCGTGCACCGCACTTTGCTCCGCGGGTCAAGCGAGTGATCTTCCTGTTCATGGCTGGCGGGCCGAGCCAACTGGAACTGTTCGACGACAAGCCGAAGCTGCGCGAGCTGCACGGCCAAACGCCGCCCCCTTCGCTGCTCGCGGGCAAACGCTTCGCCTTCCTGAAAGGTAACGAAAAGCTGCTCGGCGGCGAGCGGAAATTTGAGCAAGTCGGCAAGTGCGGCATGACGCTCAGTCAGCTGCTGCCTTGGCACAAAAAGATTGCCGACGAAGTTTGCTGGCTCAAAGGCGTGACGACCGACGTATTCAATCACGGCCCCGCGAAGCTGTTCATGAACACCGGCTTTCAGGCACCGGGCCGGCCAAGTATGGGTGCTTGGGCGACCTATGGTCTCGGTAGCGAGTCTCGCGATCTGCCCGGCTTTGTCGTGCTGCAGTCGGGGCCACGCGGGCCGCGGGCTGGGGCATCGCTGTGGAGCAGCGGATTTCTGCCAACCTCGTACCAAGGCGTGCCGCTTCGTGGTAAGGGCGATCCAATCCTCAATCTGCGCAGCCCCGAGGGTCTGACTCGAGATGCCGAGCGCGATTTCTACGATACCGTCGGCCAACTCAATCAGGAGCGGCTCAAGGAAGTGGGCGATCCCGAAATCATGACGCGGATCAATGCCTATGAGATGGCGTATCGCATGCAGACCAGTGCGCCAGAGCTAATGGACCTGCAAAGTGAATCTGCCGACACGCTCTCCTTGTACGGCGTAGAGCCGGGAAAGTCGTCCTTCGCGAGCAACTGCCTGCTCGCCCGTCGGCTGGTCGAGCGCGGTGTGAGATTCGTTCAGCTGTATCACACCGATTGGGATCATCACGGCGACAAAGCCAACAATCTGAGCGAGGCTCTTGAAAGCCGCTGCCGCGAGGTGGATCAGGCCAGTGCGGCCCTTGTGTTGGACCTGAAACAGCGTGGGCTGCTCGATGACACGCTCGTCATCTGGGGAGGCGAATTCGGCCGAACCCCGATGGGCGAAGTCCGCGACACGATCGGCCGCGACCATCATGTCGACGCCTTCACCATGTGGCTTGCCGGCGGCGGTGTGAAGGCCGGTTATATTCACGGCAGTACCGACGAACTAGGCTTCGGTGTCGTTGAAAACAAGGTGCACACGCACGACCTGCAAGCCACGATCATGCATCTGCTGGGCTTCGACCACGAGCGACTCACCTATCGCTTCCAAGGCCGCGATTTCCGGCTGACGGATGTGCACGGGCAAGTCGTGAAAGAAATTCTGGCCTAAGACGTTGTCCGCCCGGCTTCTACAGCAGGTCGACTGGATCGACGTCGACCACCCACTGCACTTCCTCGGTCGGCTGCATGCTTTCGGTTGCTTCGCGCATGCTCTTCCTAAGAGACTCCCCATCCACGCCTGACAGGAGAGCATGGTAGCGAAACTTGCCACGAAGGCGGGCAATCGGACACGGCGCCGGCCCCAGGCAGCGATAGTCGGCCTCCGCTGCATCGAGCCTGGTCCGTAGCGAGTCGACGACCGTTTGCATCCACGCTTCAACGGTCGGTTGGCTGTCGCCCCGGGAAATGAGCCGGATCATCACGGTGGCGGGCGGAAAGCCGTGCTCCGTGCGAACGGGCAGTTCTGTATCGGCGAACATCTGATAGTCGTGCCGAATCGCAGCCTGAATCGCCGGGTGCTCCGGGCTGAATGTCTGAACGAGGACGCGGCCACCTTTATCGCCGCGACCGGTTCGGCCGGCTACCTGAGTGACGAGCTGAAAGGTGCGTTCCGAGGCGCGAAAGTCGGGCAAGTGCAGCGCCGTGTCGGCATTGATCACGCCCACCAGCGTCACGTTCGGAAAGTCGAGTCCTTTGGCGATCATTTGGGTGCCCAGCAGGATCTTTACCTCTCCTGCCCTGAACTTCGCCAGGGCCCTCTCATGGCTGCCGGGACGCTGCATCGTATCGCTGTCCATTCGCAGAACTGGCGCACCAGGGAAGCGGGAGCGGATTTCAGCTTCCAGCCGCTGGGTGCCCAGTCCGCTGTAACGGATGCCGTCGAACGTGCATTCCGGGCAGCGGGCCGGAGCCTGCTGCTCAAAATCGCAGTAATGGCAAACGACTTTTTCCCCTTCGCGATGGTGCGTCAAAGCCAAATCGCATTGCGGGCAGCGGACGACGTAGCCGCAGCTTGGACATTGTATATGCGTCGAATAACCGCGGCGGTTGAGCAGCAAAATCACCTGGCCGTCATCTTTGAGCGACTGATCGATCGCCTGGTGTAGCGGCCGACTGACTGCTCCGCGACTTTGTCGGCTATGAAACTCATCTCGCAGGTCGATCGTTGCCACGTCCGGCAGCGGACGATCGCTCACGCGCTTCGGCATGTCGACGAGCCGGAATTTGCCTTCCTTCGCTAGCGCCCAGCTTTCGAGCGAGGGCGTGGCGCTACCGAGCACGAGCGGAACTAGCTCGTCGATCGCCCGCTGCAGGGCGACATCGCGGGCATGATAACGAGGCGTTTCGTTCTGCTTGAACGACGGGTCGTGTTCTTCGTCAATGACGATCAGACCCAGGTTTGGAGTCGGAGCGAAGACCGCGCTTCTTGCTCCGACTACCACCTGCACCTCCCCTCGGCTGACGCGTTGCCAATGCCAATGACGTTCTGCATCGCTGAGGTGGCTATGCAGCACCGCTACGTTCGAAAAGCGAGAACGAAACCGCTGGCGAGTCTGAGGCGTGAGACTGATCTCTGGTACTAGCACAATCGCCTGCCTGCCGAAGGCGATCACTTCGTCAATCGCTCGAATGTAGACTTCCGTTTTTCCGCTGCCGGTCACACCATGCATCAGAACTGTTTCATGACGCCGATCCTGTAGCGCCGACAGGATCTTGTCGAGCGCCGCTTGCTGGTCTTTGTTCAGGTGCAGATGCTCCTCGCGAGCTTCAGGAAGCTCTTCCAGTTCCATCTGCTGGATGCGGCGGACTTCGGCTTGGACGAGCTTCTTCTTTCGCAGCTCGTTGATCGGCGCGAGCGTACAGCGTGCCGCCTGAGCCAGTTCCGGCGGCGTGAGCGGGCGAGGCGCCGCAACGAGCCTTCGCAGCGCATCGAGTTGCTTTGCTGGCAATCGTAGTGTGGAGAGATTGGCAGCCACGTCCGGCGGAACGCTGAGAAACGTCATCTCACGGGTACCGGCCTGCCCCCGAACCCCGGCGGGGACAACTCCGTGCAGTACCTGACCCCATGGGCAGAGGTAATGTCCGGCCATCCAGGCAGTTAATCGCAACATTGCCGGGGACACCAACGGTTGCGGATCGACGACTGCAAGGATCTCCTTCAGAGGTCGGCCAGCAACTGGGCGGGTTTCGACAGCCGTGCAGTAGCCCACCATCGGGCGATTGCCGCGGCCGAGCGGCACTTGAACCCGCTGACCGGGGACCACCCGCTCACGCAGCTTGTCCGAAATCCGGTAGCTCAAGGGACCGAACGGCTGCTCCGAGAAGACGACTTCGACGACGGTTTGCTCGTGCGATGCGTCGAGGTCCCACGGATCAGGAGCGGTTTCAAACAGCGATTTCTGCGACTGGTTCAAGGGGAAGATTCCACGCACTTCGTTAACCAGTTTAAGTTAACAGATGCGCGGCGAATCGTGGGACGACAACCATAGTAGGACGGATCCGAACTAGGCAGGGCCCGAACTCACGGCTCGTAGGCTTCGGCGAACGGATTGCGTCCCCGCGGCATGTACTTGCACATGATGATGCCGAGCAAATACAGAATGCACAACGGTACGGCCATCAGCAGCATGCTGATCGGGTCGGCTGGAGTGAGGACCATCGCGATCAGGAAGATCGCGAGAATGGCAATCCTCCACTGGCCGACAAACACGTCCAGCGAAACCACCCCGATCCGGTTCAAGAACAGCATTACCAGCGGCAGCTGAAAGCTCACGCCGAAGCCGAGCGGCAGGATGAGTACGAACCCCAGCCACTCGCCGATTCGCGGCTCAAACTCGGCATTCATGCCACTATTGAACTGAAACAAGAAGTTAAGCACCGGCTCAAACACGGCGAAGAACGCTAGGGACGCCCCGGCAAGGAACAGCAGCACGCTGATCGGCATGTAGAGGTAGACGTAATTCTTCTCGTGCGGATAGAGACCAGCGGCTACGAAATTCCAGATCTGGACGAAGATCCAGGGCGCCGCGATGACGAGTCCGCTGACCAGCGCCGCCTTCATCCAGATCATGAACGCTTCTTGAGCGTTGAGCACCTGGAACTTCACTTTCGCGGGTCGCCAGGTCGGCAGAGCTATCATGTTGAGTCGTGGAGTCCGCAGTTGCTCAGGAAATAATTCAACAAGCAGCATCTTATTCAGCCGCGTGACATCATCGGTCGCCGGGCCGCTTTTCAGTTGATCGGGCTTCAGTTTGGCGAGCTTCTCGCGCAGCCCTTTCACGGTTTCTAGATCGACGCCTGCGAGCGACTTGAACTCGGGCGAGCTATAAAGATCCTCATTCGTGGCCAAACCATTCAGGATAGCCGTTAGCTGCGCTCGGTCCTGGGTCGTTGCTTCGCCCGAGCCGTCCGCAATCTCCTCGAGCGCCGAGTGCTGCTCCTCGGTCAGTTCCTCCCACAGGCGCCGCTCGGGAGAGGCCGATTTCGACACCCCTCCTTTCACGATCCGGTCGGCAAGTTCACGTTCGTGCCCTAACTCCAGATCGTTCAACGTGAACTGATAGGGAGTGATCGGAATCTCCAGCGAGGAGCCAACCACAGTTTGGACACGTTCAAGTAACCGATCGGTTTCGATCAGGATTTCGTCGGGAACCAGGCCATCGCGCACGACCAACTGCTTGATCTCGTATGGGACTCCGTCGGGGTACTGCAATTCCAAGTCGATCAGGGCTCGATCGAGGTAATAATTGATCATCGCCCTCTCCAGCGGTCCTTGAAAGAAACGGACCACCGAGTTGGCGATGAAGAACCCAATCACACACCCGATCGCAACGCCGGCCAGCGAACGGAACAGAGCCACTCGAAGTTCTTCGATGTGCTCCCCGAAGGTCATTGTCGAACCTTCGAACAAATCGTCGTGTGTGTGTTTGGCCATCGAACCGAGCTCCAAAGGAAGGGGCCGCTGTCGGCTACCGTTTTCAAGCGGCGGCCGCATGCGTAATGCGATCCCAGCGCAGATGCTTGCAGTTCGCCCTAGAGCGGGCACCGGCCGGGAGATGGCCGCCGAAGCGGTCCAGGAGCGTACGGTGGGAAGCTGCCGTACCAGGTGAGTATCTTAGGGCGATAGTCCCCAAGACGTGAATTTATCATAATCACGGCCAAGTCAGCCAGCAACCGCAGTAATGCCCGATCTCGCTTCAACGGGCACGTATTAACTCACTGGCTGGTCCATTGTAGACGCCTCAACCTTCCCTATGGCAACTCTTTACCCGCTACGTTTTGAGCCGCTTTTCAAGCGCTATCTCTGGGGCGGCCGACGGCTGGAAACGGTGCTCGGCAAGCAACTGCCGTCGGGCAACGATTATGCCGAAAGCTGGGAAGTGGTGGACCACGATTCAGCTCAGTCGCGGGTCGCCGCTGGCCCGCTCCAAGGGACGGCCCTGCGTCAGATCGTCTCTCAATGGGGAGCTGAGCTCTTTGGCCGCCACCATCCCCAACCTCGCTTTCCCCTCCTCTTTAAATTTCTCGATAGTTCGAAGGTGCTTTCCGTGCAGGTGCATCCTGAAGATGCAGCCGCGGCCTTACTTGACCCGCCTGACCTGGGAAAAACCGAAGCCTGGCTCGTTCTGCATGCCGAGCCAGAAGCCATTGTCTACGCCGGTCTGAAAAGAGGAATCGACCGATCAGCTCTCGAGAGTGAAATCGTCCAGGGGAACGTAGAGAACTGCCTCCATACCGTGCGGCCGCAGGTTGGCGACTGCCTCTTCATTCCGGCCGGCGTCGTGCATGCGCTCGGTGCGGGGTTCGTCATTGCCGAGATTCAGCAGGCAAGTAACACGACCTTTCGGCTACATGACTGGAACCGAGTCGGGCCGGACGGCCAGCCGCGGGAATTGCACATCGAACAAAGCCTTCAGTCAATCGACTTTGGTCGGGGTCCTATCCAACCGCAAAAGCCACAGCCAATTGCGGGGGCAAATGTCGAACGGCTTGTCGAATGCGACAAGTTCATCCTCGACCGGCGAAAGTTCGAAGGTGTCGCTACCATTGGAGGAGACGATCGGTTTCACATCGTTAGCGTGCTTAGCGGAGCAATTGACGTGCGCGGTGATGCGTCACAGCAGCCTTTGCGCCGCGGGCAGACAACCTTGCTGCCCGCCGGTGTCGGTGACGTCACCCTGACTGCCGTGGGACCGGCCGAAATCCTCGACATGTACTTACCCGAGTAGGATGCTCTCCCTTGGCCAGGCTGAAATTCCATCAGCGAACCTTTGACCTGCTGAGTCTGGCCCCGCTTTTGTCCGACGCAGCCCGACAAACGCTCGAAAAAGCGGCGCGAACAGCGAATCGAACGTTCCCGGCATCAGCGCTGGAGTGGTTGTCACTAGAGAACGGAATCCCGCTGTTGCGGCGATCTGGCGAGGCTGAGCCACTATCGATCAAGGCATTAGCCGAAAACTTACAGGCGTCGACGAACGGGAAACTGCCACGAATCACCTTCCTGCGGGACATATCAGGAATTTGCTGGGCCTTCGACTTAGTTGAGAAGCCAGATCCGCCTGTGCTGGTCCGCATTCCGACCGATGACGACGGTGAGAGTTGGCGTACGACCGCGGATCGATTTTCGGACTTCGTTCTCTGCTGGATATGGGATCGGCCAACCGGCGGTCACGCGGCGTGGGCGCAGGTTAGTTGCACCCTAAAGCAGGTCCGTCGCTTGGCCGAGGCAGCCATCCAACAGCCTATCAGCAAAGCCTGGCCGACACACAAGACGTTTCGGCTACAGTTTGACGAAGGACGGATACGGATTGGTTATCGACCTGATGGCTGGAGTGAGGTCGCTTTGTGGTCGGAGACTCCTAGGTCACTGGCAAGATTGGTGGCAATCTCGTCCAGCGCAGGCATTCCGTCCAAAGCCTTCTTTTCCGATCAGCCGGCCATTAGCCGCCTGTTGGCTTCCCTGTGACGACGACATACCGCGGTTTGTCCTGAGTGAAGGTCAGCCAAACTTGCCGTCGATTGCCGTCCGCTGTACGTGGATGGCACGGATCCGTTCCGTCAGAACGCGCACAGCAATGCGGGTCTCGGTGAGCAAAAGTGCTGAGCCATGCACGATTGCGGCCACCGCGATGAGCCCTGCGAGGACGCCTACCACCTCGACGCTGCGCACGACCCGCACATCGCCAACAGGAACGATAACCGCCCCCAGCAAGGAAATCAGGGTTGCCGAGGCGAAGCCGCCAAGGGCCAGGTAGAAACTTCTCAAGCCGCGCAAGAGGAGAACGGTACGAGTTTCGGTCGCCGACAGTTCTTTCAATCGCCGCTCAGACTCAGGAGAAGTGAGGCCATCGTGCGACTCAAGATGCTTCGACAGATCTCGCGCACGATCAACGGCCCGTGCAAGCCGGTTGCTCGTGCTCATTACCAGCACCGACGACGCGTTCGTGAGGATTGCCGGTGCGACAATCAGAGAAAGGACCGCGAACGGATTGGAATTGGCGTCCATGAATGGATGTCGCGTCTGTTAGCGGTCAATCTTCGCCGGTCTCACGATCCGAAGCAGCAGCGAGATGCGAGCTGGCCGCATCGTCGACGATCAGCAGCGAACTCGACTGGCGAATTCGGCCCGCTGGAATGGCTGCATCGCCGTCGGCCATGCGAGAGACGGCTTCCGCCTTGCTGCTACCAGTTACCAGCCAGAGAATCTGTCGGGCTCGGTTAATGGCCGGATAGGTGAGCGTCATACGTCGCCGACCTTGATACTCGCTGGTTGTCAGAGCGACCTCGGCTTGGTTCACCTTCAATACCGCATCACCGGGCACAAGTGAAGCTGTATGGCCGTCGCTACCCAGTCCCAGGTGAACCAAATCGATCACGGGGGGCGAGCCGGTCAATCGCTTCAGTGTCTCAGCATAGGAAGTGGCCGCGTCGTCCAGGTTCGGATCGGTCACTGGCATCGGGTGAATGTTTTCTCGAGGCAGTCCCGACACGTCTTTGAGTGATTCCAGTAGCTGAGTGAGGTTTCGATCAGCGTCGCCCTCGGGAGCGACTCGTTCATCGACCTGGAGTATATGGACCTTGTCCCAAGGCAAGTTTTCGGCGGCTAGTTCACGCAGCATTACCCACGGAGTAGTGCCGCCGCTCACTGCGAAGACAAAGCGGCCTCGCTCATTGATTGCTGCTCGAGCTTGCTGGCCGATTACCGACGCGCCCCGCCGGGCGACTGCGTCGGCGGTGGGAAGGATTTCGATTTTCATTTCAATTGGTCTGAGATCAAGTGAGGGGCTTTCCTTCTGCGCTGATACGTCTTGGCGATACACTTTCCATCACGCCGGGCTGCATTGCCGCGCCCATCACCGGGGCATGCCAGCGATCGGGAGCGACGATGCGGTCGGCTTCGGCAGGGCCCCAGGTTTGCGGTTCGTATTCGATCACAGGCACGACGTTGCCAAGAATGGGCTCAACAATTCGCCACTCGTGCTCCACACTGTCTTCGCGAGCGAAGAGTGTGGAATCCCCTTCGAGCGCGTCGCCTAGCAGCCGCTCGTAGGCACTCATTTCGTCTCCGCCCGATTGATGGCTGAGCACCAATTCTACGGGCACCCCCGTCATATCTTCGCCCGGCGTTTTGTTCATGGCGCCGAAGGCGATGGTGACGTCGGGATTCAAGCGGAAGCGAACATAATTCGGCTCAATGCAGCAAGCGGGAAAAATCGATGGCGGCCGACGAAGGCGTACGAAGACTTCGGTGCAGGTCACCGGCAGATTCTTGCCGGCGCGAATGTAAAACGGCACGCTCTGCCAACGCCAGGAATTGATTTCCAGTCGCACCGCCGCAAAGGTTTCGACGTGGGAGTCGGCCGCGACTCCCTTCTCTTGACGATAGCCTCGGAACTGGCCACGAACTATGTCGGCCGGCTTGAGTGGCGGAATGGACTTGAAAATCTTGACCTTTTCATCGCGAATTGAGTCGCTGTCCGACCCAGCCGGAGGTTCCATGGTGAGGTGAGCCAGAACTTGCAGCATGTGGTTCTGAACTACGTCGCGAATGGCTCCTGCCTCTTCGTAGAAAGCTCCTCGCCCTTGCACGCCGAACGCTTCCGCCATCGTGATCTGCACGCTTTCCACATATCGCCGATTCCAGATCGGCTCGAGAAAGGAATTGGCAAAGCGGAAGAAGAGCAGGTTCTGAACCGGTTCCTTACCCAGGTAGTGGTCGATCCGAAAAATGTGATGCTCATTGAAAGCACCGAGCAACGTCTCGTTTAGCTGCTTGGCCGATTGCAAATTGCGCCCGAAGGGCTTCTCCACAACCACGCGCGCCTCAGCCGAACATCCGGCCTTGCAAAGCTGCTGCACGACTAGTCCAAAAAGCGCCGGCGGAATCGCCAGGTAGTGGGTGGGCCGCTGGCAGTTTCCAAGTGCCTGCCGCAAAGCATGAAACGTACTTGGGTCCGCGTAGTCGCCGTCGACATAGCGGAGCAGCCCGAGTAGCTTCTCGAACGCCTTGGGATCGAGGCCGCCATGCTTCTCGAGGCTGTCTCGCGCTCGTTCGCGAAATTGATCCAGCCCCCACCCGGCTTTGGCGACGCCAATGACGGGAACGTTCAGCTTGCCGCGGCGGATCATTGCCTGCAGCGCTGGGAAGATCTTCTTGTAAGCCAGGTCACCCGTTGCCCCAAAGAACACGAGTGCATCCGAATGCGCTTGGGTCATCGTTGCCTTCTCACAGGGCCTACTCCATGGAATGCGGAATTACGAGCGAATCAACCGCCGGCCGGCTTCTCGACATGGCCGCCAAATTGAAATCGCATCGCCGAGAGAACCTTGTCCGCAAAATCTCCTTCGCCACGCGATTCAAAGCGCGAGAACAACGCGCTTGAGAGCACGGGAGCCGGACAGCCCTCGTCAATTGCAGCTTTGACGGTCCAGCGACCTTCCCCAGAGTCGGAAACGCGGCCCGAGAAGTTGCTCAGCTGAGGATTGTCATTCAGCGCGGCGGCTGTCAGGTCGAGCAGCCAGGAACCGATGACGCTTCCCCTGCGCCACAGCTCCGAGATATCCCGCAAGTCCAGATCGTACTGATAGTGCTCAGGTGAGCGGAGCGGAGTTGTTTCTGCGTCGATGGCGTGTTCCTTTTTGCCGATGTTCGCGGCCTTGAGAATCGCCAGCCCTTCAGCGTAGGCCGCCATCACACCGTACTCGATGCCGTTATGCACCATCTTTACGAAGTGCCCAGCTCCGTTAGGCCCGCAGTGCAAATAGCCACGCTCAGCCGTTGAATCGCTCTTGGTTCTGCCGGGCGTTCTTGGTGCTGCGTCCACTCCTGGCGCGAGCGCTTGAAAGATCGGGTCTAGCCGGGCAACAGCGTCGTTGTCGCCGCCAATCATCATGCAGTAACCGCGGTCCAGCCCCCAAACACCGCCGCTCACTCCGGCGTCGATGTAGTGCAGGCCTTTTTGCTTCAATTCGGCCGCGCGGCGAAGATCGTCGATGTAGTACGAGTTGCCTCCGTCGATGACGATGTCGCCAGCTGACAGTTTGGGGACCAACTGGGCGAGCGTCGAATCGACCACGGCGGCCGGAACCATCAACCAAACCGCTCTCGGTTTGGTCAACTTCGCGACAAATTCGTCGAGTGAGGCGCCGCCGACCGCTCCTTCGCTCACCAGTGTTTGCACGGCGGCGGATGAAACGTCGTGCACCACGCAGTCGTGGCCACTGCGCATCAAACGCCGCACCATGTTGGCGCCCATCCGGCCCAATCCAATCATTCCCAGTTGCATCGCAAGCCTCCAAGTTGTCGCTCTGCGGATTCCTGCACGGAGTGCTATTAGCCGATCAAACAGCAATCGCTTATTGGTGCCACTCGCCGACGAAGGGCTCGTAAAAATCGCGCCACTCCCGGTTGTACCAAACGGGACTGCTGGGATGACCTTCCTGCCCGAGCGCATCGACTGCGACAATGTAGTAGCGTCTGGTGGGTTTACCGGCTGTCGAATCGGTGTAGGCCGTTTCTTCAATCGGCTCGGTGGTCAGGCGGCTGATCGGGTCCTTGTTGTATCGGCCATCCATGCGATAAACGCGATAGCCGATGATGCCTTTCTCCTTGCTCGGCTGCCACTTGAGCTTGCAGGCAGTACTGTCTTCCTGGCTGAATACGAACTGAGGTGAACCGGGGATGGTAAATCTGGCCGGCGAGGGACCGCTCTCATTCCCCGCCGAGTCGACGGCTCGGACGCGGTAGATATAGACCGCGTAGCGATACTCTCGTCCTTGAAGATCGATTTGTTCCGCGTGCCAATCGTGCTCCTCGATGGGCTCTCCCTCGAGCGATTGTCGCTGCTCAAGATTGATGGCTGTATCCGCGTAGCTGGTTGCTGTGAGAGGTTGCCGAGTAATTCGCTGGAATCGACCAATCCGGCGAAAGCCGCCGATGCTGGGGGGCTCCAATGGCGACGTAGTTTCCTTCAGACGTCGCAGTTGGTCTTCGCTGAGTACCTCGACAACCGCTCTTTCCACAACATAACCGGCGGCATCGGGATTGGTCGGCCATTCAAGCTCCACTTTGGTAGGCGAAAGTACCGACACCGAAAGGTCTTCAACTAGACGCGGCTTCTTTGCTCGACTCGATTCATTCTGGCGCGTACCAACGCTGGGTGATGCCGTAGAGGAATCTACGACACCGCCCAACCGCAAAGCCCACACCTGTTGTTCGCTTGGCTTCTGCGGACGATTTTCCAGCAAGCACACTCCCAATTGCGGGGCAAAGAGTAGTTGCCGAGCCCGGCTGCCCGTCTGGTCTGGCTCAATGGACGATTTGAGTCTGGTCCAGCGATTCTCAAGGGAATCGTACTTCCAAGTCTGCAACTCGTGCGCTTCGTCGCCTTCCTCGTCTTTGTTGGTCACTTTTACTATCGCCACCACGACGCCAGCTGCCGCGTCGTAAGTTAGCACCGCATCGTTCTTGTTCGTCGGCGGCATTTCCGGCGGCTGAGCGTCGCGCCAGGTATTGGACTTCAGGTCGTACAACCAAGTGTGGGGATCGTCTTCAAATTGCGAACCAAACAGCACGTGCACTCGCGCGCGAATGTCATACGCCATGTTGCCGCCGCTACGATGGGCTGGCTCCGTGGCAGGCTGTTTGCGCTGCCACTCGTTCGTCCAGGGCTCGTAAATCCAAGTCCCTTCCCGGCTCCCCTCGCCGCCAAAGACGACCACCACCTGATGCTCCGTGTCCCAACTGGCACAGCGGAGCATTTTGGGATGTGCCGTGGGAAGGGGACGCATGTCGCGCCAGGTATTAGTCGCGAGGTCATAGGTCCACACAGAGGAATCGTTCAGATAGATCTCTCGAAACCATTGCCAACCGTGGCCGCCACTGGCTGCCGAGAAACGGATGTAACGTCCGCTGATCGGGTCGAAGACGTTTTGCTGGGCGCAGCACACGCCCGGCGGCGACACGTTTGGCAGTTTGAATTCCCAGCGAGCGGTTCGAGGATCGAACGCCCAGACCTCGGAGTGCTGCTCCCCACCGCCCCCTTGGTTGTGACCGCCATAGCGAATCATTCGCTGATGCTTCGAGTCCCAGACACACGCCCCCTCATAGCCGAGTCGCGGCGACGGCGACGTACTCTCCAGCGGCGACAGCTTGGTCCAGGTATCCGTCGCCAACGAAGCAAGGTTGGCCGATTCTGCTGCTTCCTCGCCGTCCACAGGGCGATTGCCCTGCGCGAAGCTGAACTGCGACGCGATCAGACACCAGCCGACGACAAACAGATGGGACCGGTGCATGTTGGTGCTCCAGTAAGTGATTCCCGCCATCACGATACGGCGAGTTTCGGTCTCCTGCTATCACCCTGCCGGTCGACATTCGCAGTCGCTGCCTCGAAACCATGGCTGGAGTCCGGTGTTCTTCATTGGTAGCCTGCTGCGATCCTCAAGTCGCATTGAGGAGACTGGATCGTCGCAATGCGGGATTCCACCCGGGGGATTTGATGCGCAAGTGCTTGTCCGGATTGTGTCACTGCCAGCTGATAGCGGTGCTCGCCTTGTTCCTTGCCGTCTCTGCTGGAGCCGAAGAAGGACCAGCTTGGGACGATCCGCCTGGGGACTACCAGGCGCCCAGCGCTGACGCGAAGAAGGTTGTTCCGCAGCGCCGGGGTCGGGGGGCCCGGGGCTTCGAGCCACACCATGCGGCCAGACAAACGGAGTTTACGCTTGCTCCTCTGAGTTCCGGCCTCGTGTTTCTTGAGGGAGAGTTTCTCTCTCCGCCGTACGTGGTTCGCTCCGAAGGCGAGCAGGTGCTGATCAACGACCGTCCAGTACTTGCTCATTCCCGGGCCGATAGACCGGGGCCTTGGCAGGATCCGCGCATGAATCGATCCGCAATGTCCCTTCGATTAGACGAGGTAACGTCCGCGCTTGTGGCGGGCAACGTGCTCCTCTCGTTCGACGGTCAGCCGCTGGCGGTGCTTAGCCGCTCGGCAGCCGGGTATCACTTGCTGGCCTTAATCACACGCGAGCCGCACGCCGATCGTACCATCGTCGAACGTGAATTGCCCGACGGATTCGACACGGAACAATTCCAGCAGTGGATTGCTTCCTATCAGTCGACGCCGGAACTTACCAGCCACGCGATCCCCGTTATCGAAGAAGTTCGCTTTGCTGAAGCCGACAGCCGCCGTGCAATCGCTGCCGTGCGGCGCAGCGACACTCTGCTCTATCTGATCACGGTCTTCGGCATGGTTATTTCCGTAGCAGCCACCGGCCACCTGCTATCTGCAAAACCACCAACTGCCCGCGATGCTCAAGACGACCCGGAAATGCTGAAGATGGTCAGTCGATCCTTGGGGCTGGTCGTAATTCTCTCCTCGCTCGATTTGTTTTGGACGATCATGGCCTCACAGTCGGGGAAGATGATCGAACTCAACCCCATCGGCAGCCAGTTGCTGCATGACCCAATGCAGTTGATTGCAGCCAAGGCAGCCGTGATTTGCGGATCCGTCGGCCTGCTGTATTTCCTCCGCCATCATCGTCAGGCTCAGACGGCCGCCTGGTGGGCCTGCCTGATTTGTACGTTGCTCACGTTCCGGTGGCTGACTTTCAATTCGATGTTTGTTTGATAGTCGAATACGGCGGAGCATGTTGCGCCTGATGGCGGCAGCCAAGAAAGAAGGCCGCCGCGACGAGCAATGGGACTCGAACGCGGCGGCCTCGCGGGGCAGAAGATTCTTGGTATTACTTAGCCCTCAGCCGTTTTGCTTTCATACTGAGGGAACTCGATTACTGCTTCGGCATGATGACGGCGTCGATCACATGGATCACGCCGTTGCTGGTCATGATGTCGGTCTTCACGACGTTGGCGTCGTCAATCTTTACCTTCTTGCCATCCACTGAGACCTTCGCGGACGAGCCCTGAACGGTCTTAGCCGACTTCAGTCCGACCACGTCATCGGCGGTGACTTTTCCTGGCACGACGTGATAGGTCAGAATGGCGACCAGCTTCTCTTTGTTCTCCGGTTTAAGCAGCGATTCAACCGTGCCCTTCGGCAACTTGGCGAAAGCTTCGTCGGTAGGAGCGAATACCGTGTAGGGGCCTTTCCCCTTCAGCGTTTCAACCAATCCGGCCGCCTTAACGGCTGCGACGAGCGTTTCGAACTGACCGGCGGCAACCGCCGTGTCGACGATGTCCTTCTTCGCCTCTTCGGCAGCGTTCACGGGCGCGACCAGTGCGACGGCCATGGCGGCGCACAATGCGAGAGTCAAGCTTTTCATAATTCGATCCTTTGGAATGCGAGTTTTTCTGATTTTCGATGCGATCGGAAGTCGGTCTGCCGGCTTTGCTCGAGCAGGAAGGCTTGTTAGCCGTCCGCGGGTTCGCCTGAATCCAGTCGGGCGACGGAAGACTATTGCTGGCTGGCAAGTGCCGCGCATGAGAATTTCGCGCAGCCGAGGCCGTTCGAGGCCCAATGTTGACGAACGAAAAAGATGGTCTGGCGTCGCTCCGGGCGGCAGCGAACGACAGAAAGGATGCTGTCCCAAATCCGATATGAGACAGATTTCAATGAAGCGCGTCGTTACTTCTTCTTAGGCTTCTTCACGTTCCTATCCTGGCGACGATCCTTCTGGTCGTCCTTTCGGTCCGCCTGCACAGCGCTGTTGACTGCCTGCCGGGCCCGAGCGAGCTTATCTTGTACCCGGCTTAGCTCTGCTTGTCGTCTCGCGACGTCCGCTTTGCGTGCATCCACTTTGTTCTTCAAATCTTCAACGGACGATTGTGCGGTGCGTACCTGAGAGTCGGCGTCAACTCCCGCATGCACTTCCGCCCGCAATGAGGCCACTCGCGCTTGGTGTTCGAGCATCGCCTGGCGCGCGTCGACGACTTCTGCACTGGCGTCGAGCGCCTGCTTTTCAAGCTCCGTCGGCTTCAGTGTCAGGGAGAGCAACGCAAGCCGTGCTTCGTTCGTAGCGTCTGCCAGGGCACCGGCACCCGAGGATCGCTGCTTCAATTCGAGACGGGCCTTCTCCGCATCTTCGATCGCTGTCCTGTAGGCAGTTGACTCCTTGAGTTGAGCTAAGATCGGCTGAGACAAGTCGCGAAGTATCTTTTCCGCCTCTTGGTGTCGAGCCACGGCCGCGGCCAGGCCCAGCTTTTGTTGGAGTCGAGATTCAGCCCGCTCACGTGCTTCGCGCAGGGCAGTAATCGCTTTCTCCCGTCGCTGTTCCGCTTCTGCCAGTGCTGCGGCTGTGGACTGGAGTGATCGCCGGACAGCCGCTACTTCGTCTTCGGCCTCAGCTACAGCTTTGCGGGCCGACTGAATGCGCTCTGCTTCCCGCCGCTCCTCGGCCGGCTTCTTCGGTTGAGCCGCAGCGATGCTCGCCAAAGCCACGAAAGGCATCACGAAGACGGCGGTGATCAAGAATCGAGTCAGCACTGGCACTCCTGTTCAGGGCCCACAATCCAATTGGTCCATTGATTAAGATGATTCACCAACTCAGGTTCTTGCTACCGCCACTCAATTTTTCGCTGATTCGCCTGTGGTGCTCCCCTACCCTGCCCGAAAAGACCTCTATCGCCAGGCCATTCGGGCGTCGCTTCTCGGAATTGGCGTCAATCTGGTGCTCGGGGTCGCCAAACTTCTCGGGGGCGTTGTTGGCGGATCGTTCGCGCTGATCTCTGATGCGGTGAACTCGCTCGGAGATGTCGTGACTTCGGTGGTGGTTCTATTTGCGCTTTATTTTGCCCAGCGGCCGCCCGATAAGGAGCATCCCTATGGCCACACTCGTGCAGAAGCGATTGCAGCGACCAATGTCGCGGTGCTGGTGATCCTGTCCGCCCTGGGCATCGGCTATGAAGCGATCCGCCGCATTGGGCTAAGCCAAGATTCGCCGCCCCTCTGGACTCTATGGATCGCCGGCGGCAGTGCGCTGGTGAAGGAGTGGCTCTATCGCTACAAGGTGCGCGTGGCCCGTCGGACAGGCTCAGCAGCACTTGTGGCCAATGCTTGGGACCACCGCAGCGATGCTCTATGCTCGCTCGCGGTACTTTTTGGCCTCTTGGCCATTCGACTGGGTGGCGACCGCTTTCTCTGGGCCGACGAAGCAGCCGCGCTGATCGTCGTAGCCGCCATTGTTTGGACTGGTCTCAACCTCTTCCGCAATAGCGCCAGCGAACTGATGGACGTCCAAGCGGATGAGCAGCTTGTTGCAGCGGTTCGCACTGCCGCGGAAGGAGTTGCCGGCGTGGCTGGCGTCGAAACACTGTGGCTCCGCAAATCGGGGCTCGAATACTTCGCCGATATTCACATCGAAGTGACGCCCGAGATGACCGTCGCCGCGGGTCATCATATTGGCCACATGGTAAAGGATCGGTTGCTGGACCAGTTCCCGATGTTGCGGGACGTTCTCGTCCACCTCGAGCCGCATGGTCACGAGCACCATCATTAAGACTTCTCCGTAGCCGGGAGGAACCTTCCCTCCGAAAAACTTGAGAAGTTAGTCCATTCGTGACGTTAGGAATCCGCCTCGGATCGCTGCCGATGGATGATCCACCTGCCTTTTTTACTGAGCGAGGTATTGCTCCGCCTAAGGGGTGTTCCGCGCGATCGCCTGGCCCTCATCCACTTGGATGAAAACGTCCATTTGCTGCCCGACGAACACACTACGATCATCCTCCGCCAAGGCGTAGATCACTTGGAGCACTCGCGTGTCCACTCGCTCCGTATTGCCGCCGGAGAGCGACCGTTTCGGCACCACGTAGGGTTGAACACGAACGAAACGGAGGTGGTACTTACGATCGGTGCTGCCGCGGGCGTAGGCCACCGCTGTTGCCGACGGCCGGAAACGGGGGATGTCATTTTCGTCGATGTCTACGCGAACATTCCGGTTTCCGGTGTCGCCGAGGACGATCAGCTCCTCGCTGGCGGGCGCTCCGACGAACTCGCCTGGACGTACACTCACTTGAAGCACTTCCCACTCGATCGGCTGACCTGCGTCGTCGTTCATTTCGGGAGCGGTAATCAGGTGCCGCTCGAGCTCTGTTTTCGCCTGTTCAAATTGAGACCGGGCCTGCTCCACTGCCGCTCGAGAAACTTGCTTATCAGCGGACCAGGCACCCGCTCGCAGCAATTCATCTTGCGCTTGCAGATAGGTGAGCTTGGCGCGAAAGCTCTCGACGTTCAGCGAGTTCTGCACATATTCTTCGTCGGGGACCGCGCCGCTTTCGACAAGTCGCTTGCTGCGGCGCATGGCGTCCTCTTTCTGACGAAGGTTGGCTTGGGCCTCGTTGATCTGAGCCGTCATCGGCGGCAACTCTTCCTTTCGCGGCATCTGTTCAAGACGTTCGAGTTGTGCTTCGCTGGCGTCGAGCATGGCCTGCTTTACGCGAACGTCCGCTTCGGCTTCGCGAGTGTCGAGTTGGAAGAGCGGCTGGCCGGCGCGGACCTTGTCGCCGTCACGGACGAACACTTTCACCACAACACCGGGCAGCGGCGAACCGATCGACACGTTCTCAGTCCTAGGCTCGACGAGACCCAGGCCCGCGACCTGATGATCAAATGGCGACCGAGCGGGCGCGATCGGCGGCGAACCTTTCGGTACCGGCGTCTGCGAGTTGACGACGTGATACCCAGCGAACAGTAACATGGCCACCGCGATGAGCGGGAGCACATAAGCTTTCGTCGCCCCGAAAAACCATCGCAGCATGTTCATGGTGCTTTGCCTTTCCTTGCCCGGTGCTGACCGCTCTTCTAGTCCGCGACTACCGTTAGCGGTGTCTCGCCGCGCACTTGGATGTCCTGGATCCGCCCGTCACTCATGCTTACGATCCGATCACCGAACTCGTATACCCGGCTGTCATGAGTGACGACGATCACCGCTCGGCCGGGTTGCACCGTCGTATCGCGCAGCAGCTGCATCACCCGTCGGCCGGAATGGGCGTCGAGGGCCGCCGTCGGCTCGTCGCAAACCAGCAGCCGCGGGCTGTGGACCAGTGCGCGGGCAATCGCCACGCGCTGTTGTTGACCGCCTGATAGCTGTGCGGGTCGAGCTGTGACCTTATCCCCCAGTCCCACCTGCTGCAGGACTTCTGCAGCGCGAGCCACTGCCTTCGATCGATTCTGGCCGGCAATGAGTAGCGGCACGGCTACGTTTTCCGCCGCTGTGAGCGCCGGCAGCAGGTTGTACTGCTGAAACACAAAGCCGATGTTTTCGGCCCGAAAGCGCACGAGTCGGCTGCCTCGTAGCTGCTTGCGGTCGTGGCCGAGCAGGCTGACTTCGCCTGCGGTGGGATCGAGCAGTCCGGCGATGATCGAAATCAACGTTGTTTTGCCGCAGCCGCTCGGACCGACCAACAGCGTCATCTCGCCTGTCGGAATCTCAACGTCGATCCCACGCAGAGCTTGGACTCTCGTCTCACCCTGGCCGAAATCTTTCGTCACGCCCCGACAAACGACGGCCGTATCGCCCGTGTGGCGTGAGGCGTTGGCTGGTAGGAGGCTGGACACGACTGTGACCCGATCGAAAGAATTACTTGAACACCACGGCTGGTTCCAACACGAGCACCTTGCGGATGCTGAGCAGACTCGCCGCGACGACGATGAAACCGACCGATACAGCCGTGATGACCATCACCTGCCAAGGCACATACATGCCACGCAGGTCGGCCATGCCGCTGGCGTTCATGACTTCAAAAAAGGTGACGCTCATTCCGATGCCTAACCCGTAACCCATCAGACCTACTAGCACTGCCTGCAGCAGAATCATGCCGACGATCCGCAGGTTGCTGACGCCCATCGCCTTAAGACTGCCGAACTGCTTTAGGTTTTCAATTGTGAACAGGTAGAACGTCTGACCGGCGATCGCCGCGCCGACGATGAAGCCCAGCGCTACGGTGATGCCGAAATTCACCGGGATGCCCGTGTTTTCGAGGTAGTACTTGATGTTGAACCAGAAGAACTCATCGGAGGTGAGCGCCTTGAGGTCGGTCTCCTCCATGATTCGGTCGGCTAGGTCTTCGGGGCTGACATCGTCCTGTGGTTTCGCGAGAATGTACGACAGCAGGTTTCGCTCACGAGGCACAAACTGCGTTGCTTGGCTATAGCGAGTGTAGATGACCGGAAAGGTCTGAAACGGCGCGTGAGCTTCGCAGATTCCGGTAATTACCGCTCGTCGATCATTCATCTCGAGCGTTCGCCCTAGCTCGATCGGCCCAGTTCCGAAGAGCAGTTGATAGCCGGCCTTATCGACGAACACAGCATCCGGGCGGCGGATGTCGGAAAGATCTCCCATAACCATTTTGCGAGGCGCGCCAATGAGCGATGCGTCGTCCACCCCCAGCAGGATTGCCTGGCGGAAGCTGCCGTCGTCCTGACGCACACGCACCTGTCCTTTGAAAAGCCGCACTGCCCAGGCAACGCCTGGCACACCGCGTACTTCGTACAGTCGGCTGTCGGGCATCGGGCGAATCTCGTCGACGTTCTGAGCTTCCAGGTCCATCACCCAGACGTCAGGCTCCGAAATATCAAGCGTAACGCTCGCTGTGCGCCGCATGAGGCCGACGAAAATCGACGACTGCTGGGCTATGAGCAGCGAGCCAAATGCCACGCCGAAAACGATGCCCAAGTACTTGGCCGTGTCGCCGGTGAGCATCTTCCAGGCAAGCCAGTTCATTGCCTTGCCTCCTGGGATTCCTCATTCGTCTCGACCTTGCGAGCCGAACCAACGCATTGCAAGCCGGAGAGCGTAAACCGCGTGATGTGATCGGCCAGCAGGTCCAGGTTGTCCGAGAGGAATTTGAATTCTGCCTCGCCAACGAGCAGCTTTCCGACCGGATGGTGGAAGCGGTAGAGAAGGCATTGGCCGACGATGCTGAATGCGTAGAGGTGCAGTTCTCTTGGAGTCAATTTCTGGGGGACGATCTCGTCGATCAGGCTCTCCAGCAGCGTGAACTTTGGACGGATGAATTCGCGGACGACATCCTCGCAGGCTTGTGTCGGCTCAAGCATCGCCCGCATGATCAGCTTGGCGTGCCACGTCGGGCGGTGGACATCGAGCATGTCATTCACCATCCGGTGGATGAAATCGCTCAGCTTCTGTTCCGGTGGCGCTCCCGCCGGCCACTCGAAGTTGGGCGGCACACCGCCGGCACACTCGGCCGCCCGGATTGCCTCGACGTAAAGCTGCTCTTTGTCGCCGAAGTGGTAATTGACCGCCGCGATATTCATTCCGGCGAGAGAGCAGATTTCCCGCACCGTGGCCGCAGCAAAGCCTTTGTCGGCAAAGACTTGCCCCGCGGCGTCGAGAAGTTTCTTATTGCTGCTGTCGTCCATGGCTGCTGCTGCGTGTTGCTTAGACGAACGGCCCTACAGGTGTTTCAAACAACTGTATGAAACGGGTGTTGTGCCGGCTACTGTATTTTTGAGCACATATGTTCTGAAAAGTGGGTGACGGTGACCGCACCGTCACTTCCATATACTTTTTTTAGACTTCCAAAACTTTTGAGCGATTGCGGCCGTATGTCATTTGGTCCTTCGGTGCCTACTCGGGGATCTGTCCGCAAGCGAGATTCGACACGCAGTGAATGGCAGCAACCACCCGTTGGTGGTATTGTGGAATTTGGGAGCGAAAATGCACAAGTTATTTAACAGAAAGCTTTTGCGATGCGGGGCGGCCCTTGTGGTGACTAGTGAGTGTTGGTCAAGGCCGCCGGTCGGCCGTCGCGGATTATGCGGGGGCCTCATCCTGCTTGAAGAGTTAATCCACTCGCGACGGGCTGCCAGGAACTGGTGACGCAGCTTGACACAGCGGTGCGCACGCGGTGCAATGAAGGAGTCTGCCGACGCTTGCTGGCAAAGCTTCGGCGGCAGACACCTTTTCCCTACCGCTTGCGGGAACGTTCGTTTCCTCGGAACCAGGCGGATTTGGCCCTGCGGCCATTGAATGGCGTTCTCAGTTGTAGCAACGGAGAACAGAGGAGTGGACTCAATGCAGGCATCGTTGTTGCGCCCCAAGGTTTTGCGCCGAAACAACTCCCGATGGGGTCGTTCAGTACCTCGACGCGCTTTCACGCTCGTCGAGATGCTTGTTGCGATGGCCCTGACGCTGATCATGGTCTACGCCATCGCAGAGTTTTACGCCTACGTCGGCGACACCGTCCGCGACGGCCGGGCGATGATCGAGATGGGTGGACAACTTCGCGCGGCCAGCCAGCGGCTGAAGCGTGACCTCGACTCGCTCACGGTCCACGTGGTTCCGTGGACTGATGACGGCAATAACAGTGGGTACTTCGAGTACTACGAGGGACCGCGAAGCGATAAATTTCCTGACGGATCGACCCCGATCACATCAATAACCTCAGCCGACGCGACCAATCTAATCGGTGATGGTGATGACATTCTGGGTTTCACGATCAACTCCGGTGCGGAACCGTTTCAGGGACGAAATGGAACAAGCGGTACGGCGACCAGCCGCCAAGCGGAAGTAATTTGGTGGACCGGATTCAAAGATCTCGATGGGGATGCCACCTACGATATCGGAGAACCTCGCTTCCTGTTTCGACGCCAACTGCTGATTGTGTCCAACCCGGGACAAGTCAGTGGACCCTATGGTTCGATCGCGGACGCTCGAGGTGAACTGATTAAGTATTGGCAGAACCACGACATTTCAGCGCGTGTACATAAGGACGGCAGTCAGTACTACATCCGCAAAAACACGCTGTCTGATTTGACTCGACGGGAGCATCGATTTGCCCATATCTACCGGACTCCGGCAGATCCCCTGACCGAACCAGAGGGTTTCCCCGGACCAATTGATCTCCAAGCCGGCACCATTCACTCGCGCTATTTGTTGACGGCCGCGGTGGGTGAAGACATTATGCTCTCCAATCTGCTTGGCTTTGATGTGCGGGCATTTGATCCTTCGGCTCCTCTGCTCGCAGACACGAATAGTGCGAGCTCTGCCACCGTTGCCGTTGCTCCGGGTGACGTGGGATACAAGACGGCCGCTGATGCGAATAATGCAATACTCGGGTACGGAGCATACGTGGACCTGTTCTACAACCGACTTGAGGCTACCGGGAAGTCGTCCACGTTTTCAGGTGCACCAAACACCGAGGCGGAGTTGTATGACGGAGTAGCAGGAATCGCTACAGGCACAAACTATGGCGCTACTTACGACACCTGGACGCTCAGCTACGAACGCGGCGTGCCTGGCGGAGGTGTGGCAATGAACGGCATAGACGATAACAGCGCGAATGGGGTCGATGATCCCGGGGAGCGTTCCACCTCGCCACCCTACCCTGTTCCGCTCCGCGGCGTGCAGGTGAAGATTCGCCTTTATGATCCCAGTTCGCGACAGGTTCGTCAGGCGACGGTCGTGGCTGACTTCGTGGATGAGTGACGTCGGTTTCGTCTAGGGTTGCTTTTTGAGTCAGCATGCACATCATCCGACTTCGCTCGGCCTGGGAGCCTGCGGTTGCTGGCGCAATGAATGGTTCGCAGCGGTGCTTCGAGCGCTGGTTCGGTCGGCCGACGAACCTAGTTAGTGAGCGGGTGTCTTTGGTGATTGCACCGGCTCCAGTTGGTCGTGTGCACTTGAACGAGGAATCGCTTCACTCGATTTCAAACGACGAGTCTGGCGAGTTTCGAGCGGATGTCACTTCCTTGCTGCACAACCGCAATTTGTTGTCGATTGAATGCGATTCCGCTGCCTTTCAGCACGAAGTGCGGCTGGAAATCGTAGAATGAGGCTTGGATCGGTGGCGACCGGGCAACCGGCCGGCCTGCTCACCCGACTGGACCTCGGCAAGGCAGCACTGCATTGTGCCTCGCCAGCCTCCGTCCCTCTGACTTCTGAAATCTGGCCTCTTAATTCCGTTCCGTCGCTATGGCCCGCATCGTTCTCGCAATGTCCGGAGGTGTCGACAGCAGTGTCGCTGCGCACCTGCTGCGTGCCGCCGGGCATGAGGTGATCGGCGTGTTCATGCGGCACGGCGAGGAGGCGCAAGAGGCGTGTGTCGTTGGCGGGCAACCCGGATTTACCTTACCGATCCTCAGCGGTCGGTCCGACCATAAGCAGGGGTGTTGCAGCGCGAGCGATGCGGAGGATGCTCGCCGGGTGGCTGACAAACTCGACATTCCGTTCTACGCTCTGAACCTGCAGGCCGAGTTTCGCCAGATCATCGACTATTTCGTCGACGAGTACTCCGCCGGCCGCACACCGAACCCCTGTGTGCAGTGCAACAATTGGCTGAAGTTCGGCAAGCTCTTTGACTATGCCGACAGCGTCGGAGCCGAATTCGTGGCCACCGGTCACTATGCCCGTCTGCTGCCGACAGCTGACGGCCCGGCCCTCTGCCGAGGCGTCGATGATGGTAAGGATCAATCGTACGTGCTATTTGGCATCGCGCGAGACCTGCTGCCCCGCATGCTGTTGCCAGTGGGCGAGTATCGCAAGCCGGAAATCCGGGCGATGGCTGCGGAGATCGGTTTACGGGTTGCGGAGAAGAAGGACAGCCAGGAAATTTGCTTCGTCACGTCCGGGAAGCACGACGAGTTTGTCCGCGCCCGCAGGCCGGACGTCGATCTGTCCGGCGAAATCGTAACGACCGACGGTCAGGTCGTAGGCAGGCATCCAGGAATCGAACGGTTCACGATCGGCCAGCGCCGCGGCCTTGGGGTTGCGATGGGTGAACGCTACTTTGTCGTGAGAATTGAACCAGACTCGCACAGGGTCGTGATCGGTCATCACGAAGAGCTCGCCCGTACTGAACTAACGGCCAAGGATTGCAATTGGCACAGTGAACTGCCAACGGCGGAATTCCGCTGCTCTGCCAAGATACGTTACAATAGTCCGCCATCTCCAGCGACTGCCTGCTGCTTGCCAACAGGACAGCTGCTTGTGCGTTTTGACCAGCCCAGACATGGTGTAGCACCTGGGCAGGCTGTAGTTCTTTACGACGGCGACCGTGTTCTCGGCGGCGGGTGGATTGAGTGAGCGCTCACGGATCTGACCCTTGACCAGGCTGGCTTGGGCTGCCGCAGGAGTAGCTACTCAGTTCCGGCCTTCACCGTCGCGAACGATGGAGTGAAAAACGGCGGCGAAGACCTAAAAGTCCTCCCGCAGCTCGCGCAATTCGTTATCATCAAGGCCGGCTGCGATTGCAGCCTTGGCAAGGATTTCGTTGTTGCGAGAGGTGCAAGTCGATGATTGCCGCCGGACCTGTCTCCACTCTCCTGGACTTGAGTTCGCTGAGTCTTCCGCTGGCCCAAGAACCTTTGCCCGACGTAGGTAATTGGGGTGTCGGGCTGATGATACTGGCGGGGGTCGCCGCCTTCCTCGCGCTCTTTCTGTTCATCTTGGCAATTGCCTTTGCCGCTTACGGCAAGCTCTGGTTCCAGGCTTACATGTCGGGTGCCGACGTCAGCATGCTCAGTCTGATCGGCATGGGATTTCGTCAGGTGAACAGCCGCATGATCGTGCAGGCGAAGATCATGCTCGCCCAAGCGGGTCTGGACATCAGTCGCCGTAGCGGGGTGAGCACTAATCGCCTGGAGGCCCATTACCTGGCTGGCGGCAATGTGATGAATATCGTTCATGCGATCATCGCCGCCCATCGCGCCGGCATTCCGCTCGACTTCGATCAAGCGGCCGCGATTGATCTAGCCGGACGCGACGTACTCGACGCGGTACGCACCAGTGTTTATCCCAAGGTGATTGACTGTCCCGATCCGCGTCGCTCCGCTACGGTCACCCTAAGCGGCATCGCTCAGAACGGCGTTGAACTCCGCGTGAGGGCACGGGTGACCGTCCGGACCAACATCCAGCGTCTCATCGGTGGCGCCACGGAGGACACGGTCATTGCTCGAGTAGGTCAGGGTATTGTTTCAGCCATCGGCTCGTCGCAGACCCATTTCGAGGTATTGGAGAATCCCGACCGGATTTCGCGTGCGGTGCTCGAGCGCGGCCTTGATGCGGAGACCGCGTTCCAGATCGTCTCCATTGATATCGCCGATATTGATGTCGGCGAGAACATTGGCGCCCGTCTGCAGGCTGATCAGGCGGAAGCCGACACGCGCGTGGCTCGTGCAAAGGCCGAACAGCGGCGAGCGGAGGCAATCGCGACCGAACAAGAAATGAAGGCAAAGGTTCTCGAAAATCGCGCTCGGCTGGTAGAGGCCGAAGCTTCCGTTCCGCTGGCCATGGCCGACGCTTTCCGCCTCGGCCACTTGTCGACCAACGGGGCGAACGGCGACACCAAGTGAAGTACCAGATGATCCGTTGACGGAACCAACGCTCCGTCGACGAAGCACGTTCCTCCGCATCCTTCGGTTTCTGGAGTCGACCTATGCTCGTCACGGCCTTGCTTGCGCTCACCTTCGCAGCCGATCCAGCCGATATCAAGCGAGCCGATCGTGATTTGCTCAAAACGTTCCGCGAAGAGTTTGTCGTGATCACGCCGGGCACGGCGGAGTTCCCAGCGACCTTCGTCATGGGCGGTCCCGAAAATGGGCCAAAGTCACAACTGCCCCGGCACGAAGTGACATTTGGCTACGCGTTCAGCATCGCCAAATACGAGATTCCACAGAATCTTTGGCAGGCGGTGATGGGGCAAAATCCTAGTCGCTGGAAGGGCCATCGCAACGCCGTCGAGATGCTCACCTTCGCCGAGGCCGAAGAGTTCTGCCGCAAGGTGACCGATCAGCTTCACCAGGCGAAGCTGATCAACGAAGGCCAGATCGTCCGTCTTCCTAGTGAAGCGGAGTGGGAGTACTGCTGCCGGGCCGGTGAAACCACGGTTTATAGCTTCGGGGATGACGAATCGAAGCTGGATGCATTCGCCTGGCACGCCGGCAATGCGGCCGGCAACGACCCGGCGGTGGGTGCCAAAAAGCCGAACGCCTGGGGCCTGTACGACATGCACGGCTACCTCTGGGAATGGTGCACCGATAACTGGCACCATAGCTATGTCGATGCTCCGTCCGACGGCCGGGCTTGGCTGAGCCAGGGTAATAAGCAGCGTGTCCTGCGAGGTGGTAGTTGGAAGGACAAGGCCGACCAACTCACCTGTGCCGCTCGCCGCGCAGGTGATGAGGGACTAAGGGACGATGCGGTGGGGCTGCGTTGTGTGCTTGCCAGTGGTGAAAGTCAGACGGCAGTCGAGTATGAATCCGTTACAGTCGTAACCGACCTTCTTCCGCAGCACATTGTTCCCGCTGATAGCACATTAGAACTCCTCTGGGGCGAAGGAGAATTCACGGAGGGACCCGCACTCGCTTCGGATGGAAGCGTTTTTTTCTCCGACATCGGCGATGCGATCTATCGCTTCGATCCCAAGACAAAGCAGACCAAGCTTTTTCGTCAGCCCAGCGGTCGGGCAAACGGCTTGATGTTCGATCGGCAAGGCCGGTTGATCGCTTGCGAGGGAGCGAACACCGGCGGCGGTCGGCGGCTATCGATCACCACCGGTATCCAAGGAAATAACGACGGCGATGTCCGCACTCTGGCCGATGGCTTTAAGGGTAAGCGCTTCAACAGTCCAAACGATTTGGCTATCGATGGGAAGGGGAACGTTTACTTCACCGATCCACGCTATGTCGGCGACCAGCCACGAGAACTGGATTTCGAAGCCGTTTTCTATGTGACCCAAGATGGCAAAGTGTCCGTTGCCACCCGCGAGGTTGAGAAGCCCAACGGCATCCTCGTTTCTCTCGATGGCAACCACGTTTACGTCGCTGATCACAATCCGCAAGGCGCTAAGCAGCTACTTCGGTTCGACGTAGCCAAAGACGGAGCCTTGACTGGCAGAAAAGTGCTCTATGATTTCCAGGGGGAGCGAGGCATCGATGGCATGACGCTCGATCGCGATGGCAACATCTACGCCACCGCGGGCGCAGGCGAGCAGGCGGGTATTTGGGTGTTCGATCCGCAAGGGAAACAGATCGGCCGCATCCCAACACCTGGTGATCCGACCAACTGTGTCTTCGGCGGCGGCGAGGAAGCTAACTACCTCTACGTCACCGCCGCTACTGGCAAGGACAACAAGTACGGTCTGTTCCGCATCAAGCTGAAAGCCACCGGCCATCACGCAGTGAAACTCAACGAGTAGCCGACAAATACCAACCAAGGGAGCAAGTCGAGCGGACTCAGCTTGGTAGATCTGAGCCCCCGCATCCGGCGTCACGGAGCCAACTTCCAACCGCTTTCTATGTCCGATACCTGCGAACTTTGCGGCCGCACGATGAAACGCGGCACCACTCGGCATCACCTGATTCCGAAGACAGTGCATTCAAACGCCTGGTTCAAAAAGCGATTCACGCGACAGCAAATGCATACGACGGCGGATATTTGCCGAGATTGCCACAACGCGGTCCATCGGGCGGTTCCTAGTGAAAAGGACCTGGGCCGCAACTACAACACCCTCGACTTGCTCCGCACGCATCCGGAGATTGCTAAGTTCGTTGGCTGGGTGCAAAAGCAACGGTAATCGAAAGAGGCAGTGGTTTAGCTTTGCTCGTTTGTTGACCGGTCCGTGTGCTCGGGAGATGATAGGAGGCTCGCCCGAATCCTCGCCTCCTGAACAGGTCTTCGCTCGTGCCGCAAGTTGCGTCCGTCAGTTCCGTTCGGCTGTTGTCTCTTGCTCTCGCCATAGCCGTCCACATTTCGGCCGATCTGTCGGCTCGCGAGCGATTTGCCGTCGTTTTCGAGGATGGGCAGCGGATGGAGACGGACACGCTGCCCTCCTGGCCGCTACCTAACTCGTTCAAGGTGGAAGGCAAGGAGCTATTCTCCGCAGCCAATCCAGCCATTCTCGTACGGGATACTAAAGCGGCCTCGATGCTAAATTCGGCCGCCGTGGTGATGACCAATGGCGACGTGCTCAACGGCGCGCCGGAACGGCTGGAGCCGTCGGCGGGTCGTGCCGGTGAATCACCCTGGCTTCAGGTTCAATTAGAAGCAGGTCTGACTCCGGTCGACGGCAGCACGATCAGCGTGCGTGCTGATCGAGTGCAAAGGATTTTGGCCCGCGGCAGAGAACTTTGGCCACAGCCCCCGCCGGGCACCGTGGTCTTAGCGGACGGCCGACAATTGCAAGCCCGCTCGATTCGCTGGCGTGAATACGGTCTGGCGTTCCTTACTGAAAGTGGAATTCTTGAGGCAGGTTTTCCAGAGATCGTTGATGTGGTTCTGCCGACAGCCGATGTGCTACAGGGCGTGGTGGAAGACAATCTACGTGCTGGGTCGGCGGACGAGACCATCTTGCGTTTTTCGCTGTCCGGAGGCGGGGTACTGACAACCACTGACATCTCTCGCATAGAGGAAAAGTCGCGCTCGCGTGGTCGTAAGCGGGTCGAAGTTCTCTACTTCGTACAGCCAGCCTGGTCTCGCCAATCGATTGCGATCCGTGAGGAAGACATAGCCTGGTGCGGCTATCGAGCAGGCGACGAAGCACTGTTGCCGCTGATGCCTGATGAGACTTTGGCCAACCGCCGGCTGATTGGCTCAACAAGACCATGGTCTCGCGGGGGTGCGGACAGCGAGATTGTCCCGTCCGCTGGTGGTCGCGAAGCCGACCTGGCAGTCGCGGCACATGCTTATAGCGAAATTGCTTTTGACCTCCCGCCTGCTGCGAAGAGCCTATCGCTTGCGGTTGGCATCGCCCAACACGTCCGACCCGGTGGATGCGTGAGTTGTAAGGTTCTTGCCGAAAATCCTGCAGGGCGACTTCTCTGGGAAAGCGGCTATCTCACGGGCACAGACGCGGCGAAGGAAACCGGCTCCATCAATGTCGAGGGGATTAAACGTGTCGTACTCCGGACCGAGTTTGCCCATGAGGGCCGGCCCGAAGGAAGCGATCCGCTCGATGTTCGAGACGACGTCCGCTGGCTGCGCCCCATTGTTGAGCTCGATCTTGCCAACTTGGCGCAACCAAGTGCCATTGCTGCACTTCTCGCCGGTGCGGAGTCCTGGCAAATCGAGACGGCGGACTGGTCGAAGGTCGCAATTACGAGCAGGTGGAGCGACGTACATGAGCGCTGGGAGCCGACATTGAACATCTCCAAAGGCGCCAACCTCAAACTGACTCGCCAACTGAACGTGGCTCGTACGGGCGACATCATCGAGCTCTTGGCGGCGTGCCCCTCAAACCTGGATGATCACGCCTTTGAATTGAGCGTCGACGGAGAACCGGTGCCAGCAACTCTCAGCCGGGATCCCAAGGAACTGCGCAAAACGCTCGAAAGTATCCTGCCGCGTTTGCGACGCCGCGACAAAGAAACAGAGCGTGAACGCAGGTTCGACGACACGCTGGCTTATTGGTGGGACCTGCAGCAATGGCGCGGAAAACAAGTGACGGCGTCGCTCACGCTCCGCGGCAAAGGACGGGACGGTCGCATTGCCTGGCGAGGTCTTGCACAGCGATCCGCGATTGGAAACATGCCCGTGGATGGCCGTCTGCCGAAGGTCGACGTGCCGCTCACAAGCGTCGACCCGCTCGATGTTTCGTCCCACAAGGAGCGCGGCTCGCCGGTGAAGGACGCCCTGCCCGGCCTGCGCGGCGAACCGATCCGTTACCTGGGTCAAGTCGCGACCGGTGGCTACGGCATGGTGCGCAACAGCCATGTGTCATTTGAATTGAAGCCAGAATTTGGCAGATTCGTCGCGGTGGTCGGAGCGGTCGCGGCTAGCAGCGGCCCGTTCGAGGTGCTCATCGATGACAAAGTCGTATGGCACAAGGATGCAGTTGATAATTTGGCTCCGGCGGAACTGCTTCAGGTTGATCTGCCGCCGGCAGCCGAGCGGCTGACCATCGTCAACGGCAATGAAGGCAGCTATGGCGGACATGCCGGGTGGACGGATGCCGGATTTGTGCTGCGACGGTCAGAGTAGCTGAGTTTAGCGAGTGATTCCAACTCGCTATGGACGTCATGCCTTTGCAGCTTCGGCTTCCGACGAAGGCAACGGCCTGAGATCGTCCCGGCCGGCCCAAATAAGGGCCCAGCCGATCAAGCTCAGAACGAGGACGGAGCCGAGAAAGGCCAAGTCCCAAGGAAGGTGATTCGGCGTCTCGACCACATGATGCAAGTGCAAGATGTGATGGTCAATAACGCCTTCAACCAGATTGAATAGGCCCCAGCCGAGCGCCATTCCACCGGCGAGTGTCATGGTTGAGTGCGGCACGTCCGGGCGGCGCGCGGCGGTCCATAGCATCGCAATACCAACGGCCGTCACGATCCACGTCAGAGCGTGAAACAGACCGTCCCAGAACATGTTGATCTCGAGATTCACAAGGAGTGACTCGGCATCAAGGCCACGCGTCGGAAACTTTGCCGAGAGCATGTTATGAGTTTGCAGCAGTTGATGGGCAACGATGCCATCAACAAATCCCCCCATGCCAATGCCCAGCATCATCCCTGCGGCAATCAGAGGACGACGGTTCGCGCGATTCTCAGCGCGACCGGACATGATAGGCGGTTCCTAGCTGGGTCGGCCAAAAGTAGAAAGCGGCGACAAGCAGCGACAGAATGAGCAGCGGCAGCGCCATCTGTAAGGCGTTGACAGCAAAGTCGCTATCGAAGATGCCGTCGCGAACGCGCGTGGCCGTCGAAGATTCGCACCAGGGGCAAGCTGCAGCGCAGCGAGCCCAGCACGAGGCGAAAACTATCGCAATCAATCGGCCCGGAAATGCAAGCATGCGGCGGAATGCCGCATGTTACGTGCCGATTGAAGAGTCGTGCGACTTCGTTCTCAAACGTCGTTCGACGGATGGGACAAGTCGCCCCTGCACTTAGCTGAATAGTTGCTGGATCACCTTGCCGTCGCGGACGATCGTGATCGGCCGGCCGGTATTCGTATGATATTCCTTGCTGTAGTCGACACCCAAGGCATGGTAGAAGCTGGCAGCTACGTCATCAGGCGAGAAGCCTTCATTCGCAGGGCCGGTCGCCTTCTCGTCACTTTGGCCAAGGACCTGCCCGCCGCGGACTCCGCCGCCGGCCATCAGCATGAACATGCATCGTGGGTAGTGGTCGCGTCCGCCTTCGGCTGATCGCGTGTTAATTTTAGGCGTGCGGCCGAATTCGCCCGTAACAAAGACGGCTGTTGATTCCAACAGGCCCTTCGCCTCCAGTCCGTTAAGCAACGCAGATAGACCTGTGTCGAGCGTGGGCAGGTTTTTGGTTTTGAGCCGAGTGAAATTGTCGGTGTGGGTATCCCAGCCACCGAGCGATAGCGAGACGAACCGTACTCCAGACTCGACCAGGCGAGTGGCCAGCAAGCAACTCATGCCGAATGCCTCGCCGCCGAAAGGTTCGGCAAACTTCGGCGATTCCTTACTTATGTCGAAGGCTTCGCGGGCCTTGGATGACGTGATGATGGAATGGGCTTGCTCGCCGAATCGATCGAGACCAGTCAGCAGTTGACTATTGCTTTCGACCGCCGCAAACGTGCGATCCAAATCGGTCAATAGGTTCTGACGACGCTCGACCTCCTCGATTGTCAGGCCGTTGCCGAGTGAAATGCCGCGGACGCTGAACGGTGAGCCGGGCTTGGGAGTCGCAGCCGTGTTGAGGGGCGCGTACTGCACGCCCAGGAAGCCGGGACGTTGGTTGCTATTCGGAATTGCAACGAATGGGGGCAGATCTCGCTCTCCCCCCTTCTCCTTCACGACCACAGCACCGTATCCCGGATACTCAAGCGACGGAATCGGCCGATTACCAGTGTTCACATATTCTTGCCCCAGTTCGTGAGCCCCGAGCGTATGAGTCACACCTCGTAGGATCGCAAACTTGTCGGCGCATTGGGCCAGCTTTGGCAGGTGTTCGCAGATCTCGACGCCTGACACATTTGTCTTAATCGGGTTGAACGTTCCGCGGTATTCGGCTGGAGCGTCCGGCTTGAGATCGAAGGTGTCCATGTGCGAAGGGCCACCCGGCAAATTAATGAAGATTGCCGAAGTAGCCTTCGCTCCCTTAATCTCGCCTGCTGCAGCCAGGCGGAGATAGCCCGACAGGCTCAGGCCTGCGCCGATCGCCCCAATTCGCAAAAAGTCGCGCCGCTTCATACCGTCGCATGTAAGGGACATGGCCATGGGAGCATCCTTGGAACTGAAGAGGTTATGTTTTTGGTTCTAGTTGTCTGGTCGGAATCACTGAGTTGACTCAGTGATTGACGATGAATTCCTTGGTGTTGATCAACGCCCAGAGCAGGCCCCGAGCGCCTTCGGCCGGTGTTGAAGCTTCCGCAAGGAATTGGTTACAGCGCTGCACTTCGTCTTCCGTTGGCAAGCGGGTCAGGGTGCGGAGGTACGCCTGCTGGATCAACGCATCGTTTTCAAGAGCGATGGCGCCGTCTTTCGTAGACTTGCGTTCACGGTCGGCGGCCTCAATTTCCTCTAGCCGACGTTGAAGACGCTTCACTTGCTTCTCGTCGTCGCTCTTCTTTGCCTTTTCGAGCCGAGCCTTTAGCTTGGCCGTCTCTTTCTTCACGTCGAGCTTGGTGACGTCCGTTCCATCGGACAACTTGGTGCTCGTTTTTTTCGTTAACTGGTCAATCCAGCTATCCTTACCACCGTTTACGGCCGTTAGAACGGTCGAATCGTTCTGCAAGTAGACGGTCTGGAGCAAGCTGGCTTCCATCGAGCGATCGCAATCGCAATTGCTTTCTCGAATGCTGCGGCCAAACACCTGCAAGGCATAGGCAGCGTTGTTATTTCCATTGAGCCGGGCGTTCGAGCCCGGAACGGAGATACCACGGCCCTTCAGCTCGGTGGCCATCACGGCGGCCTTCGCGTCGGACGCGGTGGCTGTCAGCAGTGCATCATAAGCCACTTCCGCTGGCATGCGACGCGGAACGGACCGAGCGAAGTTGCGTTCGTCTTTGGCGTTCGTTTCGTTGGTCTGCCAGCTGAGTTGATAGGTGCGGCTGTTAAGGATCTCGCGATGCAGCCACTTGAGATCGTAGTTGTGATCGACGAACCCGTAGGTCAGGTGATCGAGCAATTCCTTATTGCTTGGCGGGTTTGCCAGGCTCAAGTCGTCCGGCGGCTGCACAATTCCGACGTTGAAATAGTTCGCCCAAACTCGATTGACAATCGCTCGAGCAAAGTATGGGTTGTCTCGCTGACGGAGCCATTCCATTAGTGGCCGGCGAGAATCTTCTTCGTTATTCAGATCGACGTTAGCTCCGCCGAGCACCCGAGCGGTCACTGGGGCAGGTTCTCGCTGACGTTTATCCTTTTTGCCCTTCTCCTTCACGGCGACCGGCTTCTTTGGCGGTGTGACCGTGACCTCAGGGAACGGAATAGTCTTGCCTTCCTTTACCATCTCCGGAAGCTTCCGCAGAAGATCGTTGCCCTTTAGCTTGTCTAAGCCGAGCTTCGCGACGATCTCTTCATACTCCTTTTTCGCCTGGCCGGCGCCATTCCGAGCAACCGTGACACGTGTGAAGAAACCTTTGAACGCGTCGAAGTCTTCCTTCGACCATTGATCAAACGGATGCTTGTGGCACTGGGCGCATTGGATGCGAATACCAAGGAAGGTGTATGCGAAGCCGATTGCCTTCTCTTCCGGCTGGCGGAGATTATTGCGGGCCCAATAGTAAGGCATGCTCTCGCGATCGGCGAAAGTGGTTTCGCTTCCATCGCGATAAATGGCGGTCATCTCTTCGCAGAACTCGGTGTACGACTGTCCCGGCTTGCGGCTAGTCGCCAGCACGATGCCCTCGACCAATTCGTCGTACGGTGTGTTGTCGGCAACGCGTTTGTAAATCCAGTCGTACCACTCCTGGGCGGTTTTGCCGCGCATGCCGAAGTTGTTGAGCTGCGTGTCGTTGTTGCCGGTCCAGTCGCAGAGTTTTGTCGTCCACCAGGCAGCGTAAGCCGGCGAGTTCAGCAGATCCTCGATCTTCTCGGCCCGCTTGGCTGGCGAGGGATTGTTTAGGAAGGCCTCTGCTTCTGCGGCCGTCGGTAGAGTGCCGGTCAGGTCAAGGCTGACGCGCCGGAGAAACTCTGCATCGGTGCACGTGTCAGATTGCACCATGCCTAGCTTGCTGAGTTTTTGGACGACGAGCTCGTCGACCTTTGTCGGCGTGGGCGTCTGCGGATACTTGTTGCCCACCTGGTCCGATACCGGACGGATCACTGGCACGGGGACGACGGCGCTATCGTAGAAGACGACAACGTGAGTATCACCGGGGTCGGTCGAGGTGACGAGGCCGTCGGAGGTGATCGTGGCGACTTGGTCGCTGTTGCTTTGAAAACGGCAGAGGCAGGTCACGTCTTCGCGGGTGCCGTCTGGCCAAACTGCGACTGCCTTAAGCTGGACTTTCTCGCCTTTGTCTTTGAACAGCAATTCTGGTGGACTTACTTCCAGGCGGGAGATTCGCTGAACATCTTCCTTTCGGAATGCTGCGCCTTCCTCGATCCAACGACGGAAGACATTATATTCCCAGCCAGCTTTGTCATAGCGTCTGCCACCCTCGTGCATGTCTTCGTCGGTAGGTTTGACGAGGATCAGGCTCTCGAGTGGCTTTTCCTTATCGATGCGAGTCGACTTCTCATCCAGCAAAGCTTTATGATCGGCGTCGAAATCGTATCCAAAGAGCGAAAGGCGGAAATCACCTCGGCCTTGGAAGCTTCCATGGCATGAGCGACCATTACAGCCTAGCCGACCGAACAATGGGCTGACGTGGCGTTGGAAGCTGGGAAGTTCGGCGACGTCTTCCTTGGCGAACCGCTCACTCACTGGAGGCAGGGTGTCTGCTGAGGCTTCGGATGGTACATCGTCTGCCCGCAGCCCCGTGACGGCTACGGATGCCAGCAACAGGCTCAGTCCAACGACTGCTCGGATTCGCATGACGTCACTCCCTTGCACGATCGAACGGTGAGTTTGTTTTGCGGGGTGGAAGGTGGGAACTATTCAGCAGGTTTCACGCCGGAGGTTGAGTCACTCGACTTTGCCGAACCGTTGGCCGTGCGCCGTGGCTCGTTCGGCTTACTTGTTCTTCTCGATTTGCCAGCGCCGGTTAAAGACTGCAGTTGTCGATCGATCACTTTCTCGCGATCGGCTTCTAAACGCTTAAGGTCGTCTTCGATCTTGGCCAGGCGGCTCGCAGCTTTCTCTCGGTCGTGCCTCAACAGAGCCGCGCGGTTATCGACTTGCTCACTCAGTAACTCTCGCAGGTCATTGCGTAATTCGTCGCTCTCGCCCATCTGCATACGTGCCGTGAGCAATTGAACGCGAGACTGAGTTTTCCACAGCCGAAGCTCCAGGTCGTACTGCGTTCGGTCGCGGTCGTGAATCTGCGTCAACCGTTCCGAAGTGCGGTAAAGCTCCCGAATCGCCCGGTCGTACTCTTTCGGCTGGTTAGCCTTTAGATGGGCAAGCAGATCTGATAATTCGGCATGGTTGCGTTTGACGAACGTCATGACGGCAGCTTCGCGCTCCGGGGTGACCGAAAAGCGGTACTTCCCAGAGGAGTCCCCGGCCGGCTTCGTCGCTGAGGCGCCCTTCTTGGCAGCCTCAGCCGTAGGAGCCTTTGCCGGCCCCAACTTCTCGCGAGATGCAGCCGATTGTTTTGTCTCGCGTTGCTGGGCGTTGATCGCTTCGGGGGACAGCCCAATCACGACAAATGCGCCCAGCAACGCGAGCTTCGCAGTTCGATGAACCATGACTCAGCTCTCCTCGCTCGTTTCGCCAGGCAGCAAGTCATCGTTTGGCAATTCATTATCCTCAGGCTCAATCTCTGCGGCTTGGCTTAGCACGGCGGCCGTCATCCAGGATGGTGTCTCGAGTTCACCTGACTCCCAATCACTGGCAATGGGGTGTTCGATCGAATCACTCGTCTCCGCGAATTGGTCAGACGCCCGCATCGACTGCGGGGTCGACAACTCGTCCCAGCTTCGGCGGATATCGCTCCAGGCGGAGGCGAGGTCGGGATTGACGTCTTCAGCTGGGTGGGATGCCGACTCATTAACTGAAGGCAACGAAGCGGGCCATTGACCAATCGCAAGTCCTAAGAGGAGACCGAGAGCCGTCGCAGCAAAGCCAACCGACCACGCAACAAACCGCGGTGATTGATGCGAGGGCTGGCACCGCGCAGGAGAGACTGTGAGCGATTCTGCGGCCGCTACTGCATAAGAGAGCTCGACGACGCGGGCCAGTGCTTCGCGCGCCTCTTGCTCGTCTTCCAGCCGAGCCTCAAAACGGGCTCGATCGGCGGCGGACAGCTCGTTGCTCCAATAGGCAAAGGCCTGCCAGTCGAGATCTGTACTGAATTGAGGCTGCATGAGTTGCGTTAGCTTTTGAGCAGTCAGAGAAAGATCAGGTTTCTTTATTGCTGGATTGGTCGAGCCGCGTTTTTAGTTTGATCAAAGCCGCTCGCATTCTTCCAAGGGCCGTGCCGAGCGGAATCTTCAATTCCTTCGCAATGGTGGCGAAGGTCTTTTCCTCATACATTCGCATCCGCACGATCTGTCGCTGTTCGGGAGGCAGTTGCTCCAGTGCCGCTCGCACCGCTTCAACCGCCTCAAGGCGAACGAGTGGCTCATCCGCTGCGCCAGCAATGCAGTCCGACTGGTGAGCGACGTTGCGATACACGCGGTCGCCCACCGTCTGCCGCCGTCGCAGGGCCATCGCCTCGTGGTAGGCCACGCGGAATAGCCAGGCTTTGCGGGACTCCACCTGCGTCTCGTGGCCCCGTTCCACTAGCTTCGTGAACGTCGCTTGCAGCACATCGGACGCGAGCTGTGGATCGCGCACCAGTCCGATCAGGAACCGGCGCAATTCGTCGCCGTGGTCGACGTACATAGCCGCAACCACGGCGGGTTCAAGCTTGCCGGATTCTGCGGCGGACAACACGTTGCTCCTGCCGCGGCCGCGGCACTCTCGTCATTCGTTATTAAGATGCGCACCCTTGTGGCTTTATTGACTGGTGCCCGGTTGATTTGTTGCGGGATTCCGCTGCCGATGCTAACAGGCTGTTTGTAAAGCCGGATTGCTGTAAATCCTTCGGCAGTAAGTGGCTGTGCTCTCCGTGTAGCCGTCGATTATAATCCGGCTTCCCGCGACGGGTGCTGCTATCGCGGGCAGTTCGGGCAGCCGACGGCGAAGCGGGAAGGATCAGCAGCACCCTGACAGAATGACACCTCCAGAGAATTGCCTACGCGTGCTAACCGGCCCCATTTTCTCCCGCGAGTTGGTTACGACTCCCCGTCGTCCGCAACTGTTTTTGTATCGCACGATCTACGTGACGGCGATCTTCGTGCTCATGTGTACGGCCTGGTTGGTCCTCGCCGGCACCCAGTTAGTGCGGAACGTCGGCGACATGGCTCGCTTTGGGGCAATCCTGTTTCAGATCTTAGCTCCCTTGCAATTGGCCCTACTCACGTTTCTAGCTGCGCTCTCGGCCGCCAGCGGCGTTGCCCAAGAAAAGGACCGCCGCACTCTATTGCTGTTATTAATGACGCGGCTAACCGACCGAGAGTTGGTGCTTGGTAAATTGCTAGCGAGCCTGCTTGAAGTACTGGTGATGCTTGGGGCCGCGCTTCCGGTGTTCATGCTGCTTACGCTCTTCGGCGGCGTCTCGTCGGATCAGGTAGTACGAACGTTTGCAGTTACCCTGGCCACTGTTTTGGCGGCAGGTAGCCTCGGCTCGACAGTGGCTCTAGCTCGCGAGAAGACCTTTCAGGCACTTTCGATGACAGTGCTCATCCTCGTGCTCTGGGTAGGTGCTTGGGAGGCGGTCGCAGCCTTAGCAGCAGAACACCAAATTGGTGGTCTCTCGATTAGCACCCTCGCAAAAGCAGCCAGCCCACTTCGCGCGATTCTGGTGGCAGTTTATCCCTATCGAGAGACACTCGCGTTGGGACTTACCGGGGATTGGCTCTTCGTACAAGTGGCAACTCTTATCAGCGTTCTCCTTAACGCCTTCGCGATCGTACGGCTGCGGGTTTGGAACCCTGGTCGCGAGGTCTTGCCAGTCCGGAACGTTGAGGAGACTCCAGAGCCGGCGGCCGCAGAAGAGCCGAACGCCCTTGAAGCGGCTCAATCCGGGCACGTCGATGCACGATTACGCAAAGTCGAGTCGAAGAGCCGCGAGGTTTGGGACAACCCAGTGCTCTGGCGAGAGATCTGCACCTGGGCTTACGGTCGCAAAGTGCTGATCATCCGCTCAGCCTACTTGCTGCTGTTTGCGCTTTCGGCTGCTGGTCTTCATCAGTCGGTGGCCAGTGGCGCGGCGATTCGCCGCTCAAGTGACGCTGCCATCCTGCCCCCTGCAGCCGCGCCCCTTGTGCCGTTCATGCTGGCGAGTTTGGTAATCGTAAATGCACTTGCCGTCACGTCGATCACAACCGAGCGAGACGGCGGAGCGCTCGATCTATTGTTGGTCACAGACCTGACGCCGCGCGAGTTCATCTTCGGAAAGATTGGTGGAGTGGCCTGGGTGACCAAGGAGATGATCCTGTTGCCGATGGTGCTTTGCCTCTACCTATGGGCATCAGGGGGACTGACTTTCGAGAACTTGATCTATCTGCTTGTTGGGGTGGTCGTACTCAATCTTTTTGTCATGGTCCTCGGTATCCATTCGGGCATGATATACCCCGCGTCTCGGACAGCTATCGGAGTTAGCCTAGGTAGCGTGTTCTTTTTGTTCCTTGGCGTCGCCACGCTCATCCTGATGATGATCTCGTTCACTGGGGCATTTCAAACTCAGCTGCTACCTTTTCTCGCCTTCATTGTCGGAGGCAGCCTAGGACTGTTTGTGTCGCTCGGCCATCGCAACCCATCGGCGGCCATCGGGGTGGCTTCGCTCGGTTTGCCAATTGCAACCTTCTTTGCCGTGACGAGTTTCTTGCTCGACAAGTGGTTTAACGTCTTCATCGTCACGACCGCGACCTACGGTTTCACAGCGGCAGCGATACTGATTCCGGCGATCTACGAGTTTGACATCGCTATGGGCCGCACGAAGACGGCTGGGGATGAGTGATCCAAGAAATGCAGGACGGGGCAAAGCCGCCCCGTCGAAAAGTCTCGTCTTCTCGAGACACGCCTCTCGGAAAGTCCTAGTCTTTACCGGCCGGTGACCAGGCTCAATGCATGGCGCTACTTGGTGTAGCCCAGCGATTTGACCACGGCGAGCATTTCTTCGTACGTGATGAAGCGCCGCCGATGGACGAGCTTGTAGGAGTCGATCGCTTGTGCGAGTTCCAGAGCGTCCGGGGACAGGCCCTCGTGACTATTCGCAAACTGACGTCGCTCTCGCTCCGGCGACCCACCGGAATGCCCACCGCTTCCGCGGCGGTCGACGAATGGTTCCACGACACTCGTAAAGGTTGCCGTCATTCGAAATCCCTATAGTTGCAAGGAAGCAGCCGTCGGACGCCTAAAGCGCAGTCAGGTCTCTCGCAACCGTAGATCACAATTTGCCTTCTGGCAAACGCGGCATTCCGCTTGTTAAGACATGCCGCCTACGAGGGCTCCCCGGCATATTTGTCAGCACCATTACCGCCGCCAAAATTCCTCAGATATCTATTTGGCGGATGTCTGCCGTGGTTCCAGCTTTCCGTCGAGCGGGAGCTTGATTTGAAACGTCGCACCTCCTGCGGCATTTCTCGTCGCCCAGATACGTCCCTCGTGGGCCTCAATGATTGTCTTGCTGATGGCAAGACCCATTCCCATGCCTTCCGCCTTGGACGTATAGAACGTCGAGAACAGCCGGCCCATCGCATCGTCGGTTAGCCCGCTGCCCCGGTCAGTCACCGCAACTTCGACAGTGTCGCCGACGATCTGGGTCGATACCACGACCACTCGGTCGTCCGCTGAAATGCCCTCCATCGCCTCGAACGCGTTGCGCAGCAGATTCACTAATACCTGCTGGATGGCCATCGGGTCGGCAAGGACCTTCGGTGAAGGCCGCTCCAGTTCTAAAGCGACTTTGGCTCGTTTGCGTCGAGCCTCGAAAGCCATCAGCTCAACCGACTCTTCGACCACGAGGTTCAGGTTGACGAGCACTCGCTGAGCAGGGCTCTTCGACATATAGGCGCGAGTGCGCTTGATGATGTCGGCAGCCCGCATCACCGCCTTGCTGATATGATCGTTCCATTGCTTAAGCTTCTCGATGGGGACCGTTTCCCCTTTGTCAGCGAGTGCACTCGCAATGGTGGATGTGTAATTGGAGATCGTGTGCAGCGGCTGATTTACTTCGTGCGCAATGCCCGCTACGAGTTCGCCCATGGTAGACAAGCGAGCGACATGGGCCAGATGCGATGCCTGCTGCTGGATCTTCTCTGCCGATTCCTGCTGCTCCGTCACGTCTTCGGCTACGCCGACGATACGGTAGAACTCCCCTGCTTCATTGAAAACGGCGAATCGCCGATCGTGGATCCAGCGAATGGTCCCTTCCGGGCGGACGATCCGGTACACCATGTCGTAGAACTTGCCCGGTTGCTCCGGTAGATCCATCTGTGCGACGCGCTCGCGATCGTCTTCGTGAACCCGCTCGATCCATCCTCCAGGATTTTCATACATACCTCGTGTCGGCCGACCCCACACTGACTCATAGGCAGGGCTTATGTAAAGCAGCCGCTTGTCAATCCAGTCGTACAACCAGAACAAGTCGCGGATGTTATCCGCCAGTTGACGGAAGATGCGATCATTCTCGGCAAGCGCCTTTAGTGCTGCCTCTCGCTCTTGCAGCAATCGCCACTCCCGGAGCGTGCGGCGGACGATGCTGGGCATGTCCGCCATGACCGGGGCAGTCTTGATCACGTAGTCCGAGGCACCGAGCTTGATGGCCTGCACCGCGACGCGTTCGTCCCCCTGGCTGGTCAGAATGACGACCGGAAATTTGGGCGGCTGCGGTGTTTCGAGCAGGTCGGTGCCCCGGCCGTCGGGAAGCACGAGGTCGACGATCGCCACGTGAGGCGGGTCCGTATCGGCTGCTTCGCGAGCTTCTCGAAGCGTAGGCACGTGGATGACCGTATGTGGCTGAGCCGAATCGGCTAGGGCACGTGAGATGAGCTTGGCGTGGGCTGGTTCGTCTTCAACTAACAGCACGCGGATTGGGCTCTCCGAGTCCTCCTTGCTTGGCATTACGTTCGACTGCCTATCTCAATAGTGGGGAGCGGTTCCAATTCAGCCAGTAGAAGCCTAGATCGCGCATCAACTGAGCGAACGAAGCGAAGTCGAGTGGTTTTACCAAATAGCTGTTCGCCTGAAGAGCATAGGCTTGATCGATGTCGGAAGGTGCCGACGAGGTGGTCAGGACGATCACGGGAATTTTCTTGAGCCGATCATCCGTCTTCACCTGACGTAGCACTTCCAGGCCGTCGATCTTCGGCAACTGCAGATCCAGAAGGATCAGATCAGGGGTAGGGTTCTCGCCAACATCCTCATATGGCGGCCGCTGTTGTAGATAGTCAAGTGCAGCCGCCCCATCGAGCACGTGCGCAATGCGATTGCGTATTCGCTGCGCGGAGATGCCGCGCGTCACCAGCCGGGCATGAGCCTGGTTGTCCTCTACCAGCAGAATGTTAACCGAGCGGGCTTCCACGCCGCGCTCCTTTTCATCTTCAATCCAACTGCCGCCAGGTACTGACGCCTTCTCCAGTTTAATTGTACCGGGCGGCTAGTCCAGCGCTTGAACTTCGGGCAGCGTGAAGCAAAAGGTCGCTCCTTTGCCCAGTCCATCTGACTCTGCCCATATGGAGCCACCGTGCACCTCGACAATCCGCTTCGAAATCGCCAAGCCAATGCCAGTACCGCCAGCTTGGGGGTTGAGTTGCTCGAACAGATTGAAGATCCGCCTCAGATACTGCTGTTCAATCCCAATGCCATTGTCACGAACAAACACGATCCTTCGGCCGGGTTCTAGCCGCTGACCGACTTCAACGCACGCGGTGTCGCATCCCCTTGTAAATCGGACAGCATTGTCGATCAGGTTTTGCAATACCTCCAGCAGTCGGGGGGCGTCTCCATGTACTACAGGCAAGTCGGGGCTGATGGTGAAGTTCACTTTCGGAGCGGAGCTTTCGACCGTTCGGATCGCTTGTATCGCCAAGTTTGTTAAGGAAACGTCTTGCGGCGGATTCATGACCCGTCCGATACGGGATAGCTCGAGCAGTTCATCGAGCAACTGCTTCATTCGCACGGTCGCGGTGTGTATCTCGGCCAGATCATCGCGTACGGCCGACTCGTCCCCTGCGGCCAGATCGTGATCCAGCATTCCGACGAAGCCGCTGATTGTGACTAACGGACTCTTCAGGTCGTGCGATACTGTATAAGTGAACCTCTCTAGTTCAGCATTCTTGGCCTCAAGTTGCGCAATAAGCGCTTCGCGCTCGGCCTCGAATTGCTTTTTCGCTGTAACATCCTGACACCAACTCATGGTGCAGATCGGCTTGCCGGTGGAGTCATGCACGACCGACGATTCGACGGCAACATCAATCAGTTTTCCGTCCTTTCGCACGGTCTCAATCTCGCCACTCCAAGTGCCGCGCTCCTCCAGAGCTTTGCGAAGACTCGGCAGTTGATCGGGATGAGCAACCAAAATCTCTCCGGTGGCTCCTATAAGTTCGTCGGCGGAATATCCCAACATTCGCTCGATCGCTGGATTGACCCAGGTCATTCTTCCGCCCATATCGCCGAGAACGATTCCGCCCACCGCGGAACGCATGGCGTGATCGTGAATCCGCAATGCTTCCTCGACGCGCTTTTGCTCGGTAATGTCTTGCACAACGATATTCAGGCCCAGCAAGTTGCCGTCCTGACTCCGCACCGGGATAATGCTGCGGCGGTAATTCCGAAGCTGCCCTGGGTAGGCCGGAGTTTGCGCATCGACCTCCTCATCAACGATTGGCTCGCCTGTCGCGAGCACGTTGCGCATGATTTGTGATTCGGTTTCGCCGAGGTCTGGAATGAGTTCGATGAGGCGACGGCCATCGTGCACCGCCACTGGCAGGCCGTGAATCCGGGCGAGTTGCTCGCTGATAGCTCGATATCGCAACTCGGTATCTACGTAAGCCAAGCCAACCGGCGCGGTGCGGTAGATTGTCGACAACTCGGCGTACCGTTGGCGGAGTTCTTCTTCACTCCGACGTAGCGACTGCTCGATCTTCTTCCGCTCCGTGATGTCTTCGACAATGACACTCACCCCAAGCAGTTGACCGTTCTCGTCTTTGACGGGAAAGAATGTGCGCAAACGCACGAGGTCGGACCGACCGCTCACGGTAATACGACCACTAGCTTCGCTTTCAATAATCGCGTCGCCCGTCTGCAACACGTAATGCAGCTTTGGCTCTAACTCATCGGCGATCAGCGGGAGCACCTCTCGAACGGTGCGTCCGACGTGGGCCTCGATGCTACTTCCACCAATTTGAGCCAATTTGTCGTTGATCGTGACGAACCGTAGGTTCCGATCGATGAATGCCAGTCCTATGGGTACAGATCGGTAGAGGGCCGACAACTCAGCAAGCTGTCGGCGCAACTGAGACTCTACTGCCAAACGCTGCAGCTCGGCTCGTTCGCGTTCTAACTCGGCCGCGGCTCGCGACGCTGCAATTCTAAGAGCGGATTCGACAACGCAGCGTTCCAGCAGTTGCTCGCTGCTCAGCACGGCAATCAACCCCATGGGACGGCCGTTGGTGTCTAACAACGGCATGCCCGCATAGGACCTGGAGTTCATCGCTTTAAGGAAATGATCGAGCGGGAACTGCTCCTGAACATCGCCGCTGTGGTAGCAAAAGTTCGCGGTGACCACGTTCTCGCACGGTGTGTTGGCCAGATCATAGGTTACCTTCTCAAGACGTCGGCCTTGGTGAACGCAAGCGAGGGTTTCGACCGAGCAGGAGCCATCGCCGGTTAACAAACCGACCATCGCCGTATTGCACTTAAGCGCACGAGCCAATTCAGACGCCAGCACGTGAAGAAACTGTGGACCGGTCGCAGCTGAGATCCCCAGAGAGATCTCGGCGATGGGATGGGCAAGAACCGACCGCTCATGATTGGCGAGTTGAGCTTCCAGAGTGCGGATTCGCTCTTTCAGCCGAGCGATCTCCTGCTTGTCAGCTTCAATGGCGGCTGCGGTATCCGACATCGATCGATCCTTGCACCGGTTCCATGAGCAACTTAGGACGGCATCTCGGTATTGAAGGCGCGCAAAAGTTTACGGCCTTTGTAAATGCAGTATGCCTCCCGCACTCCGAGCGAGCGCCGGCCAGTGCGTTCAGGGAAAAAGAGAATCTCATGAAAATCCACGACACCCACTCCACGAACCTCACCGCGTCGGGCGGTAGCAATCAATGCCTTGTCGCCGAAGAAGTAACCCATCTGTTGGGGTTCGATCTCATCGTACCCTGCATCGTGCATCCGCCGCTGCAGACGCACCACTTCAAGTTGCTCCGACTTGCTCAGTCGGGCCACTTCGTACTCGCGAATTTCCTCGTGTTCCGCCTGCCAGCCCGCGTAGGCAGCGTAGATGTCGTGCGGCGGAAGATCGGCAACGTCGGCCGTAAACGCGTGAACGAGCGGGCCAACGATGCCTACATTGCTAAACGAGCGTGTGCGGCCGTCTTCCACTTGTAGTTCGTACGTGAACCGGAGCAGGAAACATTCCACCGGGTGTTCGTAGCCAGGCCAAAACTGCTTTCGCTGATCGACCAACTCGCAGGAGGTAGGTGGCAGGCCAAATTGAGTTGGCTCGGCGAGCCAGGCAACTAGTTCCGCTTCCGCCCGGGCGTTCGGTGAAGTGTATTTGGGGTCAAACTTCCCGAGCAGATTGAGTTCTTTCGCATAGTTAAGGGCCCGCAACCGAGCGACCGGCTCTGCTGCCATTCGCTTTAGTTCTTCGATTCCTTCAGGATCTTTCAAACGAGCCAGAGCTGCCGCTGCTTCAGTTCGAAGGCGACGGTGCTTCAGTCGCATTGCCTGATGCAATTTGCCGACGGCCGCCTCGTCACCGATCAGTCCCAGTGCATCGCAAAGTGACACGGCGAGTGACACACTGGAGGAAACCTTCTGGCTCAGTTCTGCAGGCGACTCGGCATGGTTCAGAGGGTTCTCTTCCAGCTGACCAAGCGTTTGAGCGAGGTTGCCAAGAAGCGAGATGAGTTCCTGTCGTCGATCGGCGGCTGGGTGCACCGATACGAGTTTCTCCCGGGTGACATAGTTTGCCAGATCAATCACCGGAGCTGCAAGCAATGGATGGGCGACCGCCGGAAGTAAGTCAGGGAAGACGGCTGATACCGGCAACGACTTTCGAAACATCGGACTTAGAATCGGGATCAGCGAGCCTTCCTGCTCCGGCGGATCGGCAACGAGGCAATCCACAACTGCCCGCACTTCGGGCACGCTGCGTCCGAGTGATAGCCAGGCTAGGAGTTGCGGTCGAGCCGCCGACTGTGTGCCGAGATGGGTGTAGCACCGCGTAGCTGCGGCGATGACCTCCGGAGTTGCTACATGAGCGACATTTGCGCGCCGGCGCGAAACGAGGTTCTCAAATGCCAGCCGCAATAGGTGATCGGCTGGTTGCGAAAGGGGCGACGGCAACTCACAAATCGCCGAAACAAACTCGGTCAGCGGCTCATTCGCGGCATCTGCCAGCCAGCGGGATCGCTTGAGCGAATGATTGAACTCTGCCGGCGACAGTTCCGCGGCCTTCGAGATATCGGTCAGTAAGGTCTGGAGACGCTCTTCCATCCCCTTAGTGTAGCAAAGCACCCGGTGGGTAAGGCTTTCGGCCTGATTGCAGTGTGTTCCCGCCACGTCGACCGGTCAGTCTGGCAATCTGAAACGGAGCAAAAAAAACCGCGGGTGTTGCGAAGCAACACCCGCGGCAGGAGAGGTTGAATCGGCAAAGCTATAAAGCTTGCTTACAACTCGTAGCCGTTCTTGTATTCCGGCTTGACGATCGAGGCGACTTCGTCGGCGTTGGTCGCCTTGAGGTTCTTGGCGTCCCACTCGATTTTCTTGCCATCACCTTCGGCAGCTGCCCAAACGGCCAGATTTCCGAGCAGGATGGTCTCGGTCAGCGGACCGGCATAGTCTGGGAAGTTCGACATCGCAGGCTTCTCGCCCTTGATCGCGCGAACCCATTCCTCGAAGTGGCCGGGCGACTTCTCGTACTCGGCTTCCTTCTTCTCGGCGCCGCCGATCAGCACGAGCGAAGCCGCGTAGTCACCGGGGGCGTAAATGGTGCCCTTCTCGCCGATAACGAGGCAACCGCTGTTCTCGACCTTGGCGTCGCCGAACTTGCTGGCATCCGGCTTCTTACCGCCGTCGTACCAGGTCAGGGTCAGGGCGTCGCGGCCGTTCCGTTCCGGGAACTCGAAGTCGATAACCGACCAGCTTGGGTAGGTTTCCTTGTTGTGGCCGGAAGTCTTGGCCTGCACGCTCGTCGGATCACGCAGGTCGAGGGCCATGTACGGCATGTTCAGCGTATGGCAGGCCATATCGCCGAGTGCACCGGTGCCGAACGCCCACCAGCCACGCCACTTGAAGGGATGATAGGCCGGGTGGTACGGACGCTTCTCGACTGGGCCGATGAACTCGTCCCAGTGGATGTGCTTCGGCACTTCCGGGGTTTCGGTCGGGCGATCGATGCCTTGCGGCCACACCGGCCGATTCGTCCAAACGTGAACTTCCTTCACCTTGCCAACCGAGCCGGCCTTGATGAGGGCAGCGGCTTCACGCAGGGCATTGTTCGCGGTACCTTGGTTGCCCATCTGCGTGGCAACCTTGTTCTCGCGAGCGAGGTCGCCCAGGAAGCGGGCTTCATAGATCGACCGGGTCAGCGGCTTCTGCACAAAGCAGTGCTTGCCCGCCCGCATGGCAGCAGAGGCGATCACGGCATGCGTGTGGTCAGGCGTGCTGACGGTCACCGCATCGATGCTCTTGCCCATTTCGTCGAGCATCTTGCGGTAGTCGTTGTACTTCTTCGCATTGCCCCATTGAGCGGCGGCGATGCCGAGATTGTTGTCGTCGATGTCGCAAATCGCGACCATGTTGCCCGACCGACCGGCGTCCTGCGAGTCGCTGCGGCCTTTGCCGTTCACGCCGACGCTGGCGAAGTTGATCGTCTCGTTCGCGGCCCGGCTAATGCGAGGCGCGACACCGCCGGCAGCCCAATAGCCGACGCCCAAGGCCGCCGTCGTCTTCAAAAAACGGCGACGATTGGCATTGTGACTCATCAATTACACTCCTTACTCAGGGACGAAAAAGAATCGAGGAGCTTCCGCCGGCGCTTTCATTACGGTCGGCGTCGGCGCTCTTGGCAAAGTCGCCAGTCGCGAACGCTCAGCCGCCTGTCAGCCTCTTATGGGTGACAAGGGTCCGCAGAAATGGAATCTCCGGTTTAATCTGCGCCTTCAGACTATCTGAGCGCCAAGCCGATTTCAAACGGACACACCGAGAAAAGCAGCGAAAAGTGCGTGCCCAGAATTCCCCCGAACGAATGGGGGAATGCAACTATACCTTACGAATTGCCATACCGCGGGGTTCCGGCCCGCGTAGCTAAATTCGCCAGAATTCAGACTCGTCAGGGCCTGGAGGATTGGAAAACTGCGCAATCAGCTCGATGATTAGCCGCCGCTTTCGTCCAGCACATCCTCCGCCACATAGATCGGCAAGGCAGGATCGGCGGCGACGGCCACCGCGATGGCGTCTGAAGGGCGCGAGTCGATCTCGATCAATTCGCCGTCCCGTTTTACCCGCAATTTCGCGTAGTAGATGTGCTCGCGCAGTTCGCTGATCACCACGCTGTCGAGTTCGCCTCCCATTGCTTCGATCGAGTTGACTAGCAACTCATGCGTTCGGGGCCGCGGGGACTGAATCCGCTTCACGCCGCTGTTAATGCTCTGCGCCTCGAACATGCCGATTAGGATCGGAAACTGTCGATCTCCATCGATCTCTTTCAGATAGATCACCTGCTGCTCGTTGATCTCGCTGATGATGATCCGCGACAACTGCATCTGTACCGGCATAGAGCAACTCGTCCGAAGGGCCGCTTGTTTCGCTGGCCTCCATTATAGGTGCCATGGGACCGAGGGGCGAAGAGGCGAAGGACAAAGAGGCAAAGAGGCGAAGGAAATGGAAGCACCGGCCAGGAACGGCTCGCGGGGCTTGAAGGCTGCGTGTGGCGCTGAACTCCCTTCGCCCCTTAGCCGCTTGCCCCTTCGCCCCTCCCTCGCCCCTCCGCTAAAATGCGGCCCAACCAATCAGGAACCTGCCATGACCACCGTCTACCGCGGCGACGGCCCAACCGCCGACTACTACGGCCGCTATGCCATTGTCGTCTCCCGCTATAACCACTCGATCACAGGCAGTTTGCTGCGCGGAGCGGTGGAAACGCTCAAGGAGAAAGGCGTCGAGGAGCACAACATCGACGTCGCCTGGGTGCCCGGTGCCTGGGAACTGCCGCTCGTCGCTCAAGAACTGGCGGTGAGTAAGAAGTATGCGGCCATCCTTTGCCTCGGGGCGGTGATTAAGGGAGAAACCACCCACGACGAGCACATCAACCGACAGGTCAGCCTCAGCCTTGGACAGATGGCCCTTGACCACAAGCTGCCGGTCCTATTCGGGGTGTTGACGTGCAACACGCTCGAACAAGCCATCCACCGATCGGGCGGAAACGTCGGCAACAAGGGAATCGAGTGCGCCGAAGCGGCACTCGAAATGGTCGCCCTGCTCCGCCAGTTGCCGAAGTAACCGCCAAAGCAGCAACTAACCGGTCAACCCTCAGCAATCTCCGTCCCAGGCTCCAGCCTGGGACGAAACTGATTCGAGGCTCCGCCCCGCGTGTGGACGCTGTATCAGCCGACCACAATCGGCAGTTCCGCCGCTCGCGAGGCACATTCCAGGCGTTTCTCACGCACCCTTAATCGAAATCTTCCGCGGCTGAGCCTCCGGCTTCTTGCCGATCGTGACCACTAGCACGCCGTCCTTCAGTTCGGCCTCGATCGAGTCAGCATTGACTGTTTCGGGCAGGTTGATCAGGCGTTCGATCTGACCGAAGCCCCGCTCCTCATGCCAGTATTTCCGCTCGCCTTCGGCCGGCTTCCGCTCGGCAGTAATGCGGAGAGTGTTCTTGTCGAGCGTAATGTCCAGATGCTCCTGTTTCACGCCCGGCAGATCCATCTCCACGCACCAGCGGCCCTCTTCTTCCCACAAGCTCACCGGGGCTCGCCAACTGCGGCCGGCACTCTCGCCGCCTGCCACCTGGCCGAGCATCTGTTCCATCTCCCGCTGAATAAGATCGAACGGCTTCGGGAACACCATCGACCAACGCGGTTTTAGAGACGAAGTAGTCATTGCACGTACCCTCCTCATAAACCTCTCGTATGCCTCTCGCGGTCGACCAGCGAAATTGCCAGTACACGGCCGCGTTACCGTTGCATTCTTTGATACCTGTCGAACACGTTTTGACAGTCTATTGACGGACTTGACAGAAGATCGTCAGTCCCTAGAGCAAAAAGCAAGACCCGTGCCGGACAGTCTTGGACCAGCTTCCGTTCTCAATACTAGGGGCAACGCAGACTTTTTGCGCTGCGGGTCGTGCTTGCTAAGATGTTGTGCGGCCGTGCTTTGCGATGCCATTTTGTCGTCGAAGGCGAGTCTCGATAAGCAATTCTACTACCACCCCTGCGGGTGGTTGGTCGCCGCGTACAGCCTCTTACTTCGCTGGAGCGTTCTGTCAATTTGACAGGACCAGCGGGAATGGCCGCCCGACGCGAGTCACTCCTTCTCGGCCCAGACTCTCGGCTCGCCGTCCTCATCGACCTCTACATGCACAACGTTGGGCCGACAGCAAACGGGGCAGTCTTCCACATACTCCTGCTCCTGCCCTGCCGACAGGTCGATCGGCACGACGATCTCCTCTCCGCAGGCATCGCAGATGTAAGAAGCTTCCTCACGCACCGGCCGGTCCTCCGGCAGGATTATACCAAACCGCCGCGCTGCTTCCGGAATTCGAGCGGGCATTACGCCGCAACCCGTTCCGGAGGCGCGGTTTCGACCGCCGTGGGTAACGGAATCACGTGGGGCTCAGCAGCCAACCGTCGACGCTTCTCGCGGCGAAAACTACCAGCCCGATGTAGCACCCGGAACACATGCGCCACCGGCTCGGCCTGCGGTTCGGCCACTCGGTAGAGCAGCCCAAGGCTGAAAAGCCGACCCAGGCCCGAGATGACAAACAGCAGTTGCAAGCCAGTGAGCGATACCGGGCCTACCTGCCACTCGCCCGCGAGACTGCCAGCCAGATAGCCGCCGAGAATGGCGCCAATCGCGGTTACAGGGCCCGTCATCGCATTGAAAACGGCCAGATACGGAGAAGAATTCTGTTCGGGCGCTAGCTTCAGCACCAAGTTGTTCGGTCCCATTGCCAGCGGCGCACTGAACACCCCGAACAGATGAATCGGTAGCAGCAGCCAGTACGACTCCGGCCCAACGAGCAGCCAGCAGAGCGGCATGAACGCATCGCCCAGAGTCGCCAGCAGCACCACCGGACGAATGCCGAACTTCTGCGTCAGCCGAGTCCAGAACTTGTTCATCGCCAAACCGCCGACGCTCGAGAGAGTCGCCAGCAGCGTGACAGCCCAGAACGGCATCTGCATCTTCTGCAGCATGTAAACAGCGAAGAATGGAGCCGCGAGGTTCGTCGATAGGTGCCAGACGCTATAGAACATCACCAGCCGGCGGAAGTTCTGCTCCTTGAGCGGCTGAGCGAGAGACGATAGAAACGGCTGGGCTTTGCTGACTGGCGCCTCGTCCTCCGGAATCCAGCCGAGTATCCACACGCCGATGAGGCCACAAGCCATCGCGCCGGCGAACACGACGAGGAATCCGCCGACTGAACCAGGCAAAAAGTGATTACAGGCGTCGAGCACCAGCGCCCCGGCGATGCTCATCGTGAACGCCAGCGCCGTATTGAACAGGTGCCGTCGGCTGAACAAGTTCAGACGCTTGTCGCGCGGCACCAGTCGTTTGATCCAGGATAGCCACGCCACGCCGCCGATTGAGCCCGTAATCGCGTTGGCAGCGAGCAGGCCGATGATCCACCAGGTCTGCTCCTCGCCACTTGCGCTTCGGAGGATCAACGGAACCAGCAGAATCGGCAGCCAGAACAAGCGGCTGGTCCAAGTCATGCTCAAGCACAGCCATTTTGATCGGCCACTTCGTTCCAGGAAGTACGCACCGACGAGTTGCGAAAGATTCGCAAACGCCGGAACCGCGGCCAGGATGCCGATCTGCAGCCGCGATGCGCCGAGGTACAGCGCGAAGCCGGTCAGAAAGACGCCGCCGAGTAGTGAGCCCATCACGGTCGCCAGAGCGCCCTCCATGACGGAGTGCACCAGCGCGCGGTCGAGTCGTTCGTTTGTGTTCATGGCCGCCGAATCCCTTCGGCCTTGAGCGAAATAGAGGCAGGTTCGTTACACGCGAGAGTCGCGGATTCTGCGTTATTCGCCAGAGACGAGTCAATCCAAGAACTCGCACGGGTGGTAAACATCGCGTTTTTGCGACTGCCCGCGCAATTCTAGTGTGGACACGCAGGGCTAAAAGCACACAGCACGTGCCATAACCCGCAATCCATCGCCGCTAGATGCTAAGTGCTGGCATGCGGAAGAAACTGAGATTGACGAGGTTGGTCAGCACATTCCAGCGCTGCTTACGAGCGGAATGAGCTGGTTCGACAGGCCTTCGGCTGCCGCGGTGCGCCGATGGTTTAGAACGTGATCCACACCCGCCAATGCAGCGCACCGCGGACCCGCCAGTAGAGCGAGAGGAATGGAATGAGCGCCGACGTGTAGATCATCTCGGCCACATGTGCGGGCGAGAGCGAAGCTCCTTGTAGCCGTCTCCAGACAAACTCGGCCGTGAGTGCCAGCCAGATAAGGGTGCTTGCAACCGCGAGTCCAGGCCAGGCCATCACGACGCCAGCAATCGCTGCGACTGCCGCGCCGATGATCGCATAGTACCTCCAGGGAAAGGGATGAATTCTCTGCCGGTAGAGCTTGGGATGCTTCTTATAGAGGAGCGCGTCATAGAGCGTCTTCCGATGCATCTTCAGAGACACACCCCAAGGGGCCGGCCGCACCGGATGGACCACCACAGCATCGGGAGCTGTGGTGATCCAGAGTCCGTGCTCAATCAGAGAAAAATGAAGGTCGCTGTCTTCCCGCCACGCCATCCGAAACCGTTCGTCAAAACCGCCAACCTCCTTCAGCGCAGCGCGGCGGACGAAAGCGTTGGCGGTGACGAACTCCGCCGTAGTCAGGCCTGCGGCGTCTCGTTCGTAGTCCGTTGGTCGGTCGGGAATCGGCATCACGACTTTGCCTGTCGCGGCATCGGCGCCCTGGTCGAGAGCCTTTACTCCGGCCGCCAACCATCCGGCCTGCGGCAGACAGTCGTCGTCGGTGAAGGCGATGTACTTCCCCTTCCCTTCCCGCCAGCCGGTGTTTCTGGCAGCGGCGGGGCCGTGCAACCCTATCACAGGCAAGTAGCGAATTCTGCACTTCGCAGATGCTGCAAACCGCTCCACGAGTGCCTGGGTCGACGGCAGAGTGGCATCATCGGCGACGAGCACTTCGTAAGCCTCCGCAGGGAAGTCCTGAGCGGCGAGGGCCTCCAGGCACTTGGCGATGAGGTCCTCGCGCTTGTAGGTCGGCACGACAACGGAAACAACGATGGACATGGTCGAGTTCGCAAAAAACGAAACCAAAAGTTGCGGTCGCGTGGCGGGGCCTAGGAAACCAAGTGACGTGGCCCCGGTGTTCTACGCGAGCCACGCTTCGCTTAGGCCCCGCCACCCAACGTCAAAAAGCTCACTTACGTTCGGTTCTTCTCCAGTAAAAACGGTCCGATCACGAGCGCATCGAGCGGCGATGTCCAGTAGCTCTCCACTGCGTCGCGGGGCGAGCAGACAACTGGTTCGCCACGGGTATTGAACGAGGTGTTCACTAGCACGGGAACTCCCGTCCGCTTATGAAATGCTGCGATCAGGTCGTAATACGGCTCGTTCTGGCAGCGGTTAATTGTCTGAATCCGAGCGGTGCCATCGACGTGCCGAACGGCTGGAATTTTGTCCGCCTTGGCGGCGATCACGTCGTAAACAAACAGCATGAACGGAGAGACGCGAGCACCGACAAACCAGTCCTTGGCATGCTCCTCCATCACGACCGGGGCAACGGGTCGGAAATCCTCGCGGTCTTTGATCTCGTTCAGCTTCGCTTGCATTTCAGGATGGATCGGGGAGGCGATGATCGAGCGAGCACCAAGGGCTCGTGGCCCGAACTCCATCCGTCCCTGGTACCAGCCGATCACCTTATTCTGCACCAGAATCTCGGCTGTCTCCTCGGCGACGTTGTTCAGACGCCGGTAGGGCACCTTTGTCCACTTCAGAAACTCTTCAATCTCCTGTTCGCTGTAACTGGGGCCGAGGAACGCGTGATCCATCACGTATTCCCGCTTTTCGGCGCCACGCTCACGAGCATCCACCCAGAGGGCCGCACCGAGTGCCGTACCCGCGTCGCCAGCTGCCGGTTGAACCCAAATTTGCTTGAACGGCCCACGATCGCGAATGCGGGCGTTCATCACGCAGTTGAGTCCCACGCCGCCAGCGATTGCCAGATCGTCGGCCTTGGTCACGCCGTGCAACCAGTGGGCGAGATGCAGAACCGTCTCTTCCAGCACGACCTGCAGCGAGTGGGCCAGATCGTAGTGCCAGGCGTCGAGCGAGCCGCCGCGAAGCCGCCGCGGACCGAAACGCTCCTCAAGACGCAGCGGCTCGATCGCGAAGGTGCCATCCGGCCCGAGTTTGATCATGCTCCGCAGTTCGTCGAGATAGCGAGGCTTGCCGTAGGAGGCGAGCGCCATCACCTTGTACTCGTCCGACGAATGGAGAAAACCGAGATAGCCAGTGATCTCTTCGTAGAGAATGCCGAGCGAGTGGGGCATGTTCACCTGACCGACCTGCTCGTAGTGCACTCCTTCGGCGAGGCCATAAGTCGTCGTTGCCTGCTCGCCGCGGCCGTCGAGAGTCATCACGGCACACCGATCAAACGGGGCACAGAGATAGGCACTCGCCGCGTGTGAGAGGTGATGCTTCACATAGTGCCACTTGCAGTGTGACCGCTCGCGCACGTTCAGGAACCGCTTCTGCAGGTGGTGCGGTGCGCCGTCGGCGAGCTGACCCGGCGCGTTAACGATGGAGGCAAAGAAGAGCGGATCCCAGGGCGAGCCACCGAGATCGCCTTGCGGCTGCTCGCGGGGCTGCAGCGGCAACTCGATCGTCGACCGTCCGCGGGCTTTCTCCATTCCCGGCAGCAAGTAGGGATCGTAGGAGTAAGCCACGTGGTCGACGTCGGCCAGATCGATGCCGGCCTCTTTGAGGCAGTAGTCGATGGCGTGGAACGGCAGTTCCCAGGTAGAGAACGGCACCGGACGCTTGCCGTGTTTGATATGCGTAAACCGCTCCTCTTCGGCAGCGGCAATGGTGTGGCCATCGCGGACCAGAGCGGCAGCCTGGTCGTGAAAGGCGGCGTTGATGCCGAGCGTATACATGGGAAGCTCCGGGGCAGAAAGGAATTCGTGTTCAGGGTTCGGATTGCCGGGTCGCGCTTGGCCCAAGGGGTTGTTAAGTACCCAGTACTCAGTACGGGGTACTCAGTACCGGCTGTGGAACGGCCAATGGCGCCTCGGCGGTAGCGACACCTATGGCTCTTTCGAGCGGTACCGGAGTCGCGCAGGTTTCTTCCCACAGTTCGAGCGCGGCCTGCACGACCGTTTCCGGTTCGATCCGCCGCAGGCAATCGTGGTGCCCTTGCGGGCAGATGCTCTTGAAGCAGTTGCGGCAGGGAACGTCGTGCGATAGGACTCGTTGGGGCACCAGCCACGGTGTGTGCTGGGGGTTCGTCAGTGCGTATAGATCGACCACCGGGGTGCCGAGCGCTGCGGCCATGTGAGCGGGGCCTGTGTTGTTGGTGATCAGCAGCGGAGCCTGACGAATGAGCGCGGCCAAATGCGGCAGCGTCAAATGGCCCGCCAATGAGAGGGTGCCCTCGCCGACTCCGCTGCAGATTGCCTCGGCAAGCGGTTGCTCGGATGCATCACCGGTGACGACGATGCGGAATCCGTGCTCCGCAAGTCGCCGGGCAGCGGCTGCAAACGACTCGATCGGATAGCGTCGCGACGCAGCAGTCGCGCCAGGGTGAATCGCAATCCACTTAGTCCGAAAGTCGATCCCCTGCTCTTCCAGCAACTTTGCCACGTCGCGGGCTGCTCCACCTGGAACGCGTAGCGACAGATGCTCGTCGGCCGTCGTAGAACCGATCGTCTCAACGAGGTCGAGCTGCCTTGCGACTTCGTGACGGATGCCTGCGGCGGGCTCCGTTTCCGGCACCAGATCGCTCAGCAGCTGGTAGCAGTTCTCGCGACAGTGCGCCAATCGGAGCGGGATGTCGACTAGGTAGCAAAGGGTTGCCGCGGGAAGCGGGTTCTGGCTGAAGACAGTAAAGACTACCGCCGCGTCGAAACGTTCGGCTCGTAGCCGCTCAATCAGCAGCCGCTCGGCCGACGAATCACTCCGCTCGGGTGTGTGCTTCATCCAGATCGCTTCGTGCGCGATGATCTCGTCAATCTCAGGTACGAGCTGCGCGATCTCCGCGCCGGCTGGTGACGTGAGGAGCGTAATCCGCCGCCCAGTCCCCGACTCGCGCAGGGCGCGAATGGCCGGGGTGGTCATCAGCACGTCGCCGAGCGAATCGAGCCTAACGCACAAGATGTTCCGGGCTTGCGCCCAACGGTCCAGCGACATGCTCAGTCCTCGAATCGGTCCAAATGGCCAGGCCGGCGGGCTGCCCGTCGCGGCGGATGCGTTTGATGATGTTGGTGGTTGAGCGGTCGGCTACGAGCGGCAGAATTCGCACGACCCCGCCTAGTTGCTCGACGAGGCTCGCCTCAGGAAGCGTTTCTCGGGTGTAGTCCCCGCCTTTGACGAATACGTCGGGGCGGATCGCTTCGATCAGCCGGTGCGGTGTGTCTTCTTCGAACGCGATTAGGTAGTCGACACAGTCGAGTGCCGCGAGCACACCCAGGCGATCAACCAGCGTGTTGATTGGCCGCTCGGGCCCTTTGAGTCGTTTGATGCTTTCGTCCGAGTTCACCCCGACAACGAGCAAATCGCCGAGCTCGCGCGCCTTCTTCAGGTAGGTGACATGGCCCCGGTGCAGAATGTCGAAGCAGCCGTTGGTAAGCACGATCCGCCGGCCACGCTGACGCTCCTGGTCGAGTAAGCGACCGAGGCGGGCCATGTCAGTGTGAGGGTTTTGGTCACCGGTGATCCGATCGAGGAGTTCTTCGACCGAGCACGTAGCAGTGAGATCTTTTTCCACCACGACGCTCGCTGCAAGGTTAGCGAGTTGCGCCGCTTGAGTGGTATCTGCACCGGCGGCGAGCGACAGTGTCAGAGTGCTCAGAAAGGTGTCCCCCGCCCCAGCAACCCGCGGTGTAGTGCACGGTGGCGCTGCAACCCGCAACGGCTCGAAATCCCTCTCTAAACAGAGGCAGCCATCGCGATCGAAAGTGACTGTCACCATTTTGGCGCCGGTCAGTTCGAGCAGTTCGTCGCTGTGGGCAGCGATGACGTCGATCCGCTGGCTGGCATGCGGCAGTACGTCGAGTTGGAGCAGACCAAGTGCTTCGCGGCAATTCGGCTTCACGACGTCGGGCCGAGCTTGAGCGAATCGTGGCAGGTGTTTGGAGTCCACCGCGAGCACTGTACCCGCTCTCAGCCGACTGAGACGTTCGATAATTCGCGGCGTGAGCACACCGTAGCCATAGTCCGACACGACCACCGCATCGCAGTCGGCAGAGTTGATCTCGATCGCATCGAGTAAGCATTGCTCCTCGGCGGGCGCGAGCTTTTGGCGATGGCCCCAATCGAAGCGGACGACCATTTGAGCGTCAGCCATGATGCGGTGCTTCACGAGCGTCCGTCGGGTAGGAGTGCGACACACGGGCGAAGTATCGATGCCTTGCGAGCTGAGTATCTTGAGCAGTTGATCTGCCGGGCAGTCGTCGCCCGTGGCTGCAAGAAACTTCACCTTGGCACCGAGGCTGGCCAGGTTGGCGGCTGTGTTGGCAGCACCACCTGCGTGGTATTGCTCGTCCACCACGTCAATGATGGGCACAGGGGCCTCCGGGCAGAGGCGCTGAGAGACCCCTTGCGTGTACACGTCGAGCATGGCGTCGCCAATCACCAGCACTCGCATGCCGGTGAAACGGGCTACCACGTCAGAGAGACTTGCAGGCACGGGCATCCTCGCTTTCCTGAATTTCCGTTCGATGATTCTTGTGCTTTGACGGCTCGATCGGCTGATCGTCCTTGTCACCTTCCGCGGCGAGCAGAATCCATTGCGCCGCAGCTTCCATGTCAGCAGCGCGGTGTTCCGGTTGACGAACGTCGTTCATCACCCAGCGAGTTTCGTTGCCGTTGTCGATGAGCACCGAGCGACAACCAGCGCGGTGACCGGCTTCGACGTCGTGGAGGATGTCGCCGATCATCCAGGAGCGGCCGACGTCGATCTGCAGCTCGCGGGCCGCCCGCTGGATCATTCCCGGCATCGGCTTGCGGCACTCGCAGGCTTGGGCGTAATGCTCAACCTCGCCCTGTGGGTGATGCGGGCAGTAATAAAACCCATCAAGGCGTACTGCGTGCTCTCCCAGCAATTCGGTGAGCTTGAGCAGCACTCCGCGCAGCGCTTCTTCACCGAAGTAGCCGTGGGCTACGCCCGACTGATTGGAAATCACCACGAGCTTGAAGCCAGCATCGCTCAGCCGCTTCAATCCCGTGACGACTCCTGGCGCTAGCACGATTCGCCGCGGATCGACGTTGTAGGGAACGTCGACCACTAGGGTGCCGTCTTTGTCGAGGAAGATTGCTTTGTGAGTGGTCATGGATGCAAAGGGTTCGAGCGGGCAGATCAGACGATTTCGACGCTGTCGGCCGGGGTTGATTGTGCTATTTCGGCGGGCACGACCTGACTGACGAGTGCAGGTTGCATCGGCGCCGGGATGAGCAATTCTTCGTACACGTCGCCGATTTGTGCGGCGACTTTCTCCCAAGTGAACCGCTCGTTCACCCACTGGATGGCCTGCCGCGAGAACCGACTTCGTAGTGCGGGGCTGCGATAAAGCAGCCGCAGTTTCTCGCCCAGTGCAACCGGGTCTTTCGGCGGCACTAGAAAGCCGGTGGCCCCGTCGCGGACCGTGTACTTCACTCCCCCCACGTTGGAACCGATCACCGGCGTGCCGCAGGCCATCGCCTCGAGCGGGGTGATGCCGAACGGCTCATACCAGGGCGTGGTGACGAACACATCACTCGCCGCGTAGTAATACCGAATGACGTCGCGGCCGCGCTGGCCGACGAACGTAACGTGATCGGCAATGCCTTCTTCCTGGGCGACCTCCATCAGCCGGCCGATCTCGGGTGTCACCTCCGGATCAGGCTGTTCCGAGTCGCCCCCCACGACCAGCAGCCGAGCGCAGGTGTCTCCCTTTCGGCAGATATGAGCCAGGCCGCGAATTACGTTGTCGACTCCCTTGCGCGGCACCATCCGGCCAAGCTGCAGAATGGTGAACTCGTCTGGATTGAGCCCGAGTCGCTCTCGGGCAATCCGCTTGTCGATCGGACCAAGTTCTCGCGGATCAAAGCCACAAGGTACGGTACGGATCTTCCTGGGGTCAGCACCGTAAAGCCGCACCTGGTCGTCCTCGTCTTGCGGGCACTCGGCGATGATTAAGCTTGCCTCCCGCATGGTTCGCTCTTCGATCTCCATTCGCTCGCGAGGAAAACCATCCGCTTTACCTTGATGCAGCAAGCGAACTTTTCCCAACGCATGGAAAGTGACGACCAGTGGTACGCCCAGCCAGCGTTTCAGCCGGCAGCCGACGAGGCCCGACATGAAAAAATTGGCGTGCACCACGTCGTATCGCTGGCCGCTGAGCATGAACGCGCGCATGTAGTCAGCGAACTCGTCCATGTAAGGCAGCAACTGCTCCTTGGGCACCAAGGTGGCAGGACCCGCTGGCACGTTGACGATGCGAACGCCGTCTTTCCACGTTTGCACCTCAGGTGCATCGGCGCGATCGCGACGCGTGAAGACGTCAACCCAGTAGCCGGCACGGGCGAGATGCCGAGCTATCTGGGCGACGTACACGTTTTGTCCGCCACTATCGACACTGCCGGGCAGCGCAACGGGTGACGCGTGCTCGCTGATCAATGCGATGCGCTTCTTCGACATGGGCTGCTTCTCCTCGTGTCTCAATTGGCTAGGCGATCGATGACCCGCTGCTGCTTACGCGCCCGCCAACTGCGGAACGGACTGTTCTGCAGAGCGGTTGGGCCGGGCGATGGAGTCGCCGGCCACCTCCCAGATCGTTTGCTCCCAGTCGCGAGCGAAACGCTGGATGTTGAATCGCTCCATGGCATACTTGCGAGCCGCCTCGCCAAGGCGCCGGGCTTCCCCGGGATCGGCGACTAGCCGCTGCATGTGCGGAATAAGGTTTTTCGGGTCGGTTTCCAGATAACCGTTCTCGCCATTTCGAATGACCGTCACGATTTCGCAGTCGGCGATCCCAACGATCGGCAGGCCGATCATCATCGCTTCGAGCACTGCAAGTCCGAGACTGGTGTAGCGGATCGGATTGAAGAAGAAGCGATACCGGGAGACGAATTCGGCAAGCTTCGGCGGCGAAACTTCGCCGATGCCGCCAAGGTCTTCCGCCGCCATGCCGACCAGATCGAGCGGCACTTCACTGCGCAGGTGCTCGAAGATGTCGGCACCCACCTTGCGGCCGCGCTGCTTCAGGTGATTCACAACCACCACGCCGCGGTCGATCTCACCCGTGTATCGCACGTGGTCGGGCACAATCACGCCGTGGTCGATTACCTTCGTCGGTGTGCGACCGTTGTCGAACATCATGGCGTTGAAGTTTGTGCAGTGGACGAGCAGCATGTTGGGATCGTCTACCCAGTGGCGCTCATCCGCAGGGGCTTCCCACGGTGGATCGTGCTGCAGAAAGATTCGCGGCAGTCGGCGCTGCTCTTCGGAGAGCAGTTCGTACTGGTCCCGCTCCCAGTGCGAACGGTGCTGAAAGAGAACGCAGTCGAACTCACCACTGCGAACATCCTCGGCCGGCACATCGATGACGTTATCGCCGAAGGGAAATGTGCTTCCGCGACCACCATAGCCGCCGTGCCCGGGTGTGCGTGTGGGCAGGAAAAATTGGTGCCTTGCTTGCGACAAGTACCAGAGATAATTGCCGTGCACATGCCAGGTCAGTACGCGCAGAGGTCGCATCTGGCCGGTCCCTTCCTTCGTTTCGTGTGAAAAAAACTTGGTAGCAATGGAGTGATGGAAACGTGATCGCCGGTGGTCGCCCTCAGGAAGCACCGCGCACGGCTAGCTCCGCCCGGTCTTCCATGAGGCTGATCGTCGGCGGGGGCAGGTCATCGAGCGCGGCCACCTTAATGGCCGCTGCCGATTCCTCGCCGAGAATTTGCTGAATCGTCTCAATCACGTCGCTCGGTTCCACCTGGCGCTCGCAGTGGAAGCCGATCGGACATTCGTAGTAGCCACAAGGACGGCATTCGACGGGTTTCATGACCGTGCGGTGCCGGTGTGTGTCGAGCGGAGCCCAGCGGGCGGGTTCTGAGCCGAGCACGACGATCACACTTGGTGTGCGAACCGCCGAGGCGATGTGTGAGGCGCCGGTATCGTTCGAAACGAGAAGCCTCGCGCCAGTGAGCAGCGCTGCCATCCCGCCCAAGCCTGTCCGGCCAGCCGCGTTTACGATTTCGCAGCGTGTTAACTCCTGCAGCTTTGAAGCGAGATCGGCTTCGAATGGAGCACCGGTGACAATGACCCGGTAGCCTTTGAGATCCAGCCATTCGGCGACTCTCGCATATTTCTCAAGGCTCCAGCGCCGGCTGAGGTTGCGACCGCCCGGATGCAGGCAGACGTAACTGCCGGCGTGCAAGTTGTGTTGTTTCAACAGGGCGTAAGCTTCTCCGCGGTCGTCCCGGCTGAGTGGAAACTCGAGCTCATCGCCGCAATCAGGTCCACCGAGGAAACGAACCAGCGACGAGAGTCGCTCGATCTCATGTCCTGCCCCCGGCCAGGGCATGAAACTCCCAGCATCTGGGCAATAATCACCGGGCAGATAGAAGCCGGCCGTGCGCTTCGCGCCGAGAAGTTGAGTGAACGGATTGATGAACGATCCACTGCCGTGCAATTGAATGGCGAGGTCGAACCGACGTTGCTGCGCTCTGGCGAGAAAGTCGACGATCGCAGCCGGATCCATCGGACGCTCAGGAATCCCGGGGAACCCGGGAAATTCGAGGAAGTCGTCGATATAGTTGGAGTAGCGGCTGGCGAACTCACTCGCCCAAGGCAGCCCAATCAGTGTGACGTGTGCATCGGGCAACGCGCGACGAAGCGAGCGAAGGGCCGGCACCGTACAGAGCATGTCGCCGAGCTGTAGTGCTCGGACGACGGCGACCCGTCCCCGCTGGGGAATGCCCCCCAAGACTTCCATGAGCGTCGACCCTTAACAGTTCGATGGCACGCGGCATTGCCCCAATGTCGCTGGCAGAACCACTCGAACTTCGGACTCGCCGTGGAAAGCAAAGAATGTTCCCGGAGCGAAAAAGGCAAAAATAGCGGTGCCAGTAAAAAAGGTGCCCGCGTCGGCAAGCAGTTCCACGGACAAGGTTTGCTGGCACGCAGAAAGTTTCGGCGCGCAGAGAAAGCGACAGGCGCCAGACGCTGCTCAACGACGGCAACCGTACCGAGAGCGAACGGGCACTGTCACCTTTGGAACCAGTGTGGCTTGTGAGCCGCCATACAGAATTGCTTCACTGGTGCGAAACAGGGCGAGCAGCCGCACTGGCTGCGAAGTCGTCGCAATTCGAGTGTGAACGACTCTAACGTGCGCCCTTGAAGAACTTGCGTCCCATCGCCTGGTTGAAGCTGGTCCAGGGGCTCTCGCTGTTCATGTCTTCCTGGAGCATCTGGCCGACGCTGTATAGTTTTGCGTCCAGATTGTCGAGGTAGTGCAGCGCAATGGCTTCCAGCGTCATGGGGAGCTTGGGGCTGCCAAACTCATATTCTCCATGGTGACTTACAATCATGTGCTCGATGCGCAGCTGCAACTCGCGCGGAAACGCTTCTCCGGAAAGCTTTTCCGCTTCACGCACTTTGTCCTTTAGCATGCCGACGGCCATCACCAGGTGTCCGATCAGTTGTCCTTCATCGGTGTAACCCAGATCGCGTTCGTAGCTGAGCTCGTCAATTTTCCCAGCATCATGAAGAAAGGCCCCTACCCGGAGCAGGTCAGGGTCGATCTCCGGATAGAGAGGTGCGACGACGGTGCAAACTTCCATCAAACTGACCACATGCTGCAGCAGTCCGCCGCGATGGGCGTGATGGTTCTTCACGCCGGCCGGGGCGGACGTGAACTTCGCCATGAAGGCTTCGTCGATAAGAAAGCACTCGGCGAGCGCGCGCAGGTGCACGTTCTTCGTTCCTCGGAGTAACTCGGTCAGGCGGACCGCCAGTTTTTCGATCTCGGCCGAACGTACCGTGACGAAGTCGGCTTCATCGACCGTTTTGGAGTCGACCCGTTCGATGCGGGTGACAATCATTTGCAGCGAGCCGTTGTACAGCTGCGTCGTTCCTTGAACTCGCAGATAGCAGCCGTTTTCGAACGAGTTGTAGATCGCGTCGGTCGCGTTCCACAACATTCCCATGAGCGATCCACTGCGGTCCGAGAGGCGAATCTGAACGTACAGATTTCCGTTGCGATTGGCCCGCAGTTGCTTATCGGCCACCAGGAAGACCTGGTCGATACTGTCACGTTCGGTCAATTGATTAATAAAGCGGCGAGCCATGAAGTGGTGTGTCTAGCGGGCGAGAGAAGCGTGAGGGGATCCAGAACGCGAGCATTAAATCGATGTAAATGCTCTGCGGGGCGATTCTAGGTCGCTTCCTCCACAGTCACAAGGCACTGATGCACCTTGCCCGGCGCATAAATTGCTTGTGCAGGAGAGCTTAGGCGCCTTGCTTCCTCAGCGACGACGACGATGGTATCTGACCGCCCGTTTGCAACTCGGTTATCCCCGCTTGCTGCGCTCTGCGCGGTCGCGCTTGCCTTGCCCGTAGTTTTCGGCTGTCAGCAGGCGAGTTCGCAGCAACCAGCCGCGCCGCCACCGCCGTCAGTCTCCGTTGCCGTCCCGGTTTCGGCTCCGATTACTGACTTCCGCCAGTTCACCGGTCAGACCGAGGCGGTCGAATCGGTTGAAATCCGCGCCCGGGTACAAGGGTTTCTCCAAGAGATTCACTTCACCGAAGGTACCGAGGTAAATCAAGGAGACTTGCTCTACACGATCGACCCGCGCACCTTTCAGGCCGAAGTGGATCGGGCCGCAGCGGAGATGGAGCGTTTGCAGGCACAGTTGTCCTTGGCCGAATCGGAAGAGCGGAGAGCGGCCCGGCTTCGCCAATCGAGTGCGGTGACCGAAGAAGAATATGCCCAGCGTGTCGCCGCACGGCAGCAAGCTCAGGCTTCGGTTCAGGAAGCGCAAGCAGCCCTCGATCTGGCCCGGATCAACCTCAGCTTCACCGAGATCCGGGCTCCAATCAGCGGACGCGTTGGCAGCACGAACTTCACTGCCGGAAACCTCGTCGGCTTCAACGAACCAACACTGCTGACGACGATCGTCAAGCTGGATCCCATCTACGTCTTGTTCGAAGGGACGGAGCGCCGGTTCCTTGAGTATGAACGCCGGATCCGCGAAGAAGGGTTGGCCACGGCGGCCGATCGTCAGGTACCAGTTTTTGTCGGCCTGGAAGGTGAGCAAGGATTTCCGCACCAGGGTGTGATCGACTTCCGTGCGAATCGCGTTGATCCAGGCACTGGAACAATCCAGATTCGGGCCACAATCCCCAATCAGGATCGCCTGGCGGTGCCGGGCATGTTCGCTCGCGTGCGCGTGCCGATTGGTCAACCGATGACTCAGCAACTCATCCCACAGACGGCGGTCGGCTCCGACCAGCGCGGGCCGTTCGTCTATGTGGTGGGAAGTGATAATGTCGTGCAGTACCGACCGATCCGCACAGGACGGAGCGTCGGCAACTTGGTCATTGTTCAGGATGGACTGACGAGCATGGACCGCGTGGTCGTCAATGGTGTGCAAAAAGCAAGGCCGGGTGCGCCTGTCGAATCGGAAGTGACCCAGATCGAAGCTCCTTCCAGCCAGGCCCTCAGCCCAGCAGAAGTTGCTGTGCAGTCCCCGTCGGCTGCCAACACATCGCCGGCTGGTGCCACTTCTGCGGCTCGCACTGAAACAGGCGGGCCGCCCAATCGCAATCCCGCAGCCGCAGGAAACGCGACTCGCCAAGCTCCCGCACCAGAGAGCAATCCACGCTGACGAGCTGCCATGTCCCGTTTTTTCATCGACCATCCGATCTTCGCGAATGTCATCGCGATCTTGACGGTCATCCTGGGGCTGGTAGCGCTATGGGACCTGCCGATCGAGAGATATCCTCCGATCACGCCCCCAACGGTGCGTGTCAGCACAGTCTATCCCGGTGCCGATGCCCAGGTCGTCGCTGACACTGTAGCTGCTCCCATCGAGCAGCAAGTGAACGGCGTGGAAGGCATGATGTACATGTCGAGCACGTCGTCGAGCGACGGTTCCTATTCACTGACGGTGACGTTCGAGATCGGAACCGATCTCGATCTCGCCCAGGTGCTCGTGCAAAACCGTGTGGCCATCGCCGAGCCGACCTTGCCTGAAGAAGTGCGCCGGCAAGGTCTCGCGGTCCGCCGTCAGTCGTCCAGCATCGTGCTTTCGGTTGCCCTCACTTCGCCAGAAGGAACCTACGATAGCCTGTTCCTTTCGAACTACGCCACCTTGCGACTGCGTGATGAACTAAGCCGCGTTGAGGGTGTGGGTGATGTGAACGTCTCGGGAGCGGGCGCTTATGCAATGCGCATCTGGCTCGATCCGCAGCGGATGCGCGCTCGTCGGCTGACAACTACGGATATAGTCACCCGGCTGCGCGAGCAGAATGTGCAAGTCGCTGCCGGGCGAGTTGGGCAACCACCGACCGACGGTGAAGTCAGTTTTCAGTACACCGTCACAACACTCGGTCGATTGAGTGAGCCCGAGCAGTTCGGCGACATCGTCGTCAAAACCAGTGAAGACGGCCGCATCACTTACTTGCGCGACGTCGCAGAGATTGAGCTCGGCGCTCAGGTCTATGACCAGTTTTCTCGTCTGTCTGGCAAACCATCGGCCAACGTACTGATTTATCAGTTGCCCGGATCGAACGCACTTGAGGTTGCCGACGGCGTGCGCGCGGCGATGGAAGAGCTGAGTGCTTCGTTCCCGCCTGACATGACGTACACCATACCTTTCGACACTACGCGCTTCGTTGAGGCGGCAGTCGACGAGGTCTACCACACGCTCCTCGAAGCCGGTGTGCTGGTGCTGGTGGTCATTCTCGTATTCCTGCAGGACTGGCGGGCGGTGCTGGTTCCAGCCACGACGGTTCCAGTGACGATCATCGGAGCCTTTGCCTTCATGTACGCACTCGGCTTCAGCGTCAACCTGCTGACGCTTTTTGGTCTGGTGTTGGCAATCGGCATCGTGGTGGACGACGCGATAGTCATCGTCGAAAACGCTGCACATCACATTGAACAAGGTATGCCGCCACGCGAAGCGACCATCAAGGCGATGAGCGAAGTTACCGGTCCGGTGATCGGTATCACGCTCGTGCTGCTGGCCGTGTTTCTGCCGGCAGCCTTTCTCGGCGGCATTACCGGGCAACTCTACCGACAGTTTGCTCTAACGATCGCTGCAACGGCGCTGATTAGCGCCGTGAACGCTCTTACGCTCAAGCCGGCGCAGTGTGCTTCCTACCTGCGGCCCCCCAAGGGGCGGAAGAACTTCCTCTCGCGGAGCTTCAATGCCGTTTACAGTTTTTTCGAACGAATCTACGCCTGGATCATCCGGCAGTTGATTCGCGTGGCGCCAATCGGTCTGTTGGCGTTCGTTGCATTGCTGGCTTTGACCGGCTGGTGGTACTGGTCGTTGCCGACGAGCTTTCTGCCGACGGAGGATCAAGGCTATTTGATCGTCAACGTACAACTCCCTGATGCAGCATCGCTCGACCGCACGCAGGCCGTGGTGGAGGAACTGGATGGCATTTTCTCTGAGACGCCCGGTGTCGAAGACTGGTTTGTCCTGGGTGGCTTTTCGCTACTTGAGGGTTCCGCATCGTCGAACTCAGCGACCATGTTTGTGATCCTTGAGGATTGGCACGAACGAGATGCACCCGAGACCACGCAGGACGCGATTCTTGCTCACCTGCGCCGCCAATTCGGCGGCATTCAGGAAGCGGTCGTTTTTGCCCTGGTACCACCACCGATCCAAGGTCTCGGTGTAGGGGGCGGTTTTCAACTGCAGGTCGAAGACCGGGCCGGCGTGGGACTGGCCGAACTGCAGCAGCACGTGCAGGACATCGTCGCGGCAGCCAATCAGAGTCCCGAGTTCGCCGGTGTCAATTCGACGTTCCGTTCCGGAGTGCCGCAGCTATTTGTGGACGTAAACCGGGTAAAGGTCATGCGCACCGACGTGCCGCTGACCGACGTCTTCGCCACGCTGCAAGGGATGCTCGGCTCGACCTATGTGAACGACTTCAATAAGTTCGGCCGCACGTACCAAGTACGCGTGCAGGCCGACGCTCGGTTCCGCGAGGATGCCGAGGAGATCGCTCAGCTGCAGGTTCGCAATCGCGAGGGACAGATGGTGCCGCTCGGCACGCTTGCCGAAGTGCAGCGGACGATCGGGCCACAGATCATCAGTCGCTATAACTTGTTCCCTACCGCCGCCATCACCGGTTCCGCTGCTCCGGGCTACAGCTCTGGGCAGGCTCTTGCCCGGATGGAGCAGATTGCCCGGGAACAACTCCCTTCGACCATGGGATTCGAGTGGACCGCCGTCGCTTTCCAGGAGCAGCAGGTCGGCGGCCAGGCTTACCTGGTTTTCGGCATGGCGACGCTGCTCGTCTACTTCGTGTTGGCAGCTCAGTACGAGAGCTGGATCTTGCCGATGGCAGTCATTCTGGTGGTGCCACTGGGCATTCTAGGTGCGGCGATTGCCGTCTCGGTGCGCGGCTTCGACAATAACATCTACACGCAGATTGGCGTCGTGCTGATCATCGCCTTGGCGAGCAAAAACGCCATTCTAATTGTGGAGTTCGCGCGTGAACTGCGTATCGCTGGTCGTTCCATCAGCGAAGCGGCGGCAGAAGCGGCTCGCCTGCGTTTTCGGCCGATCTTGATGACATCGTTTGCTTTCATTCTGGGCGTGGTACCCCTCGTGTTTGCTGAAGGGGCCGGGGCGGCCAGCCGGCAATCCCTGGGTACCGTGGTGTTCGGCGGAATGCTCAGTTCAACCATTCTGGCCGTGTTCTTTGTGCCGCTGTTTTACGTGACCTTGCAATGGCTGCAAGAACTGTGGTCCGGCCCGCCGAAGCAACACGGCCCCACTCAGGAAACGCCGACCCCTGCTCCGCCGGAAGGCAAATCGCCCGAACCGCATCCAGCCTAGAGTTGTAAGTGCCGCTTCCGCGTTGCTCCAATGGCTCGGCCTGCCCTATGCCGGTTTTTGGGTAGCTCTTAGAATGCGGCGATTGTGGAAAGTAGCGAACGCTTGTGAGAAGCGTCGCTAACCAGAGGTGGGATCGGAAAGCCAGACCCGACCTCTAAACCTTGAACCCTGACCTCTAAAATCTGACCTCCAACTCCCCCCGACCCATGGCCAAGACGGCAATCAATCCCACGCGCGAACAGGACTATCCCGAGTGGTATCAGCAGGTCATCAAGGCCGCTGATCTGGCCGAAGTGTCGCCGGTTCGCGGCTGCATGGTCATTAAACCGTGGGGTTGGTCGATCTGGGAGAACATGCAACGTGGTCTGGACGGCATGTTCAAGGCCACCGGGCACGAGAACGCGTACTTCCCGCTGTTCATTCCGCTGAGCTTCCTGCAAAAGGAGGCGGAGCATGTCGAAGGTTTCGCCAAGGAATGCGCTGTTGTCACGCATCACCGCCTCGAAGCGGGACCAGATGGCAAACTCCGCCCTGCCCCGTCGGCAGAACTCGGGGAACCGCTGATCGTTCGGCCCACGAGCGAAACGATCATTGGCTCGATGTACGCTCAGTGGGTGCAGTCGTACCGCGATTTGCCGATTCTGATTAATCAGTGGGCGAACGTAGTTCGCTGGGAGTTGCGGACCCGGCTGTTCCTTCGCACAGCCGAATTTCTTTGGCAGGAAGGCCATACGGCCCACGCGACGGAGGCCGAAGCGCGGGAAGAGACGGAGAAGATGCTGAACGTGTACGCCGACTTCGCCGAAAATTGGATGGCTGTGCCCGTAATCAAGGGCGAAAAGACAGCCGGCGAGCGTTTTCCAGGCGCGGTCGACACGTACTCCATCGAAGCGATGATGCAGGACCGCAAAGCACTACAGGCAGGCACTTCGCACTTCCTTGGGCAGAATTTTTCGAAGGCCCAGCAGATCAAGTTCCAGGATCAGAACGGCAGCGAGCAGTTTGCCTGGACGACGTCGTGGGGCGTGTCGACGCGTCTCATTGGCGCTTTGATCATGACTCATAGCGACGACGACGGCCTGGTGCTGCCGCCGCGACTCGCGCCCAAGCACATCGTGCTGCTGCCGATTTACCGCAACGATGAGGAGAAATCCTCGGTGCTGCCGTATGTCGAAAGCTTGAAGAAGGAGCTTGAGGCGCAGGACTACGCCGGCGAGAAGGTTCGCGTTTTGATCGACGACCGCGACATCCGCGGCGGGGAGAAAAATTGGTACCACGTGAAGCGTGGTGTCCCGCTACGTGCGGAGGTCGGTCCGAAAGACATTGCCAAGAACGGCGTCTTCCTGGCCCGTCGCGATACTGGCGAGAAAGCTGGTGTGGGTCGGAATGAACTCGTCCAAACCATTGGTCAGCGGCTAACCGAGATTCAGAGCTCGCTCTTTCAGAAAGCCCTCAAGCTCCGTCAGGACAACACAAGGACGATCACGAAGCTTGACGACTTCCAGGCCTACTTCACTCCGAAGAACGAGGAGAATCCGGAAATCCACGGCGGCTTCGCCCTTTGCCATTTCACCGAAACGCCCGAAGTCGAAGAACTGCTCAAGAAGCTGAAAGTGACGATCCGCTGTGTGCCGCTTGATGGTGGTAAATCGCCGGGCACTTGCATCTTCACCGGCAAACCAACCGACCGCATGGCGGTGTTTGCGAAGGCTTATTAAGAGGATCGACATCCGTTCGCAGATCGACGTCAACTCGCTCTTCTCCGGACGCTGTTAGCGTCCGGCTACACTTCAATGGGCGACATTCTTTCTCACCGTCCCGTGCTGCTGATCCTTGCTGGGTTCAGTCGTCATACAGCGGCGCTGGATTGGGGGAAGGCGAAGGCTGAGGCTGCATGGGGTCCAATCGCGCTGGAGAGCGAGCGCTATGTGCACAACGAGACGCGGTATTACGAAGCGTCAATGGGTCCCGAGCTGCTGAAGACTTTCTTTGCCTTCGAACAACTCCTCGATCCCGCCCGTCTCGTTGAACTCAAGCTTCAGTCGAATGCTTGGGAGGAGGAGTATAAAGCGTCATCCAGCCACGCCGAGGAACGGCCGCTGAATTTGGACCCCGGCTACCTGACCGAGGCCAAGCTGATACTGGCCTCAACCAAGGACCGCGATCATCGGCTGTATCTCGACCAGGGCATTTATGCCGAGAATACGCTTTATTACACGCGCGGAGCCTGGCAAAGCCGGCCGTGGACCTACCCGGATTATCTGCGGGCCGACTATCATGAGTTCTTTGTGAAGTGTCGCGATTACTTGCGCGGTAGATATCGGACATCGTCTTAGCTTCGGCGCCGCCGGTTATTGCATCTCATGGACAGCACCAGCCTGCTACTCTTTCTTGCCGGCACTGTGCTGCCTAGTCTCATCATCAGCCTGATCGCGGGCTTTTTCGTGCGATCATTGGCGGTGCGATTTGGCCTTGTCGATCGGCCAAACCATCGCAAGGTGCACACCACTCCGATTCCTCTGGGTGGCGGCATCGCGATTTGGCTGGGTGTGGTTGGCGTGTTTGCGTTGGGGCAGATCGCCTTGCTGCTGGTTGATCGCTCGCCGCAATTGGCAGCATTCGTTCCAGAGTTTGCTCAGCCGCACCTGGAAGGCATCTGGCATCAACTCGGTAAGCTCTGGCTGATCCTGGCTGCGGGGACCGTGCTGATGGTCGTGGGGCTGTGTGATGATCGTTTCGGCCTCGGCTGGAAAGTTCGTATTGCGATTCAGTTCGCCGTTGCCACGGTCTGTGTAACGTTCATCGATAATCTGCGATTCACTGCGTTCATTGAATCGCCGCTCATCACTGGGGCGTTATCGGTGTTCTGGATCGTCGGACTGGTGAACGCCTTCAACATGCTCGACAATATGGATGCCCTATCGAGCGGTGTCGCCGTGATTGCAGCGAGTTTTCTGGCTGCAGTAATGCTGCTGACTCCGGAACCAGGGACGATCGGGCCGCAGTTTTTCGTCGCGGGGCTGCTGCTGGTCCTTGCCGGAGCTTTGTGCGGCTTTCTCTGGCACAACAAACCACCGGCGAAGATGTTCATGGGCGATGCGGGAAGCTACTTCGTCGGTTTCATGCTCGCTGTCGCCACTTTGCTCGCTACCTATACTGGCTACAACAGCCAGGCACGACACGCCGTGCTTGCGCCGCTCTGTGTAATGGCCGTGCCGCTGTACGACATGCTCACGGTGATCGCCATCCGAATTCGATCTGGCAAAAGTCCGTTCGAAGCCGACAAGAACCACTTTTCGCATCGATTGGTGGATCTGGGGTTTACCAAGCCGAGGGCGGTCGGAACCGTGCACCTGCTCACTATCACCTGCGGTCTTGCGGCGCTTTTGTTGCATCGGGTTGATGCCATCGGAGCAGTCGTGGTCATGCTCCTGGTCGGCTGTGTTTTGACGTTGATCGCCCTGCTGGAAATCACCGCTCGGCGGACACTCCGAAAGTGACGTGAAGCACGAGTATGAAAAAGCGTTCTCCTGCCCGCGCCACCTCCCAGCCGACTGTCAATGAACGACGTCCGCAGCCGGAAAGTGCAACTGGGCCAGCGCCTTCGCTGATCACCAAGCAGCGGATCGAGCGACTGCCTGATCTGCTGCTCGGCGGAACGATGGCAATGCTCGTCGCGACGCCGCTCATCCCTAGCGAAGCAACGGAGGTAGGGCTGCAGTCGGCACTCAATGTTCTCTGGCTGCTGCTATTGTTTTGCTGGGGGATCACGCTGCTTCTGAAACAGGGACAGACGTTCCGCTTCGGCTGGACGGATGCGGCGTTTGCGGGGCTCATCGGTTGGAACCTGCTCAGTGCGCTTGTGATGGGCCCCAACGGCAACGGACGGCAGACTCTGAACATCGCCTGGCAGTGGATTGTTTACGGCGCGATATTTCTGCTGCTTCGGCAACTGGCCCACACTCCGCAGCAGCAGCGAGCGGTGGCGGCGGTGATGATCGGCATCGGGGTAGCGTTGGCCGTACACGGCCTCTACCAATACTTCTACAGCGGCGAGATCATGCGCGAGAACTACCGCCGCGATCCATCGAAGATGCTGCAGGAGAGCGCCTGGCCGCTCGAGCGGGCGACACCGGTGAAGAAGCTCATCGAGAATCGCATCCTCAGCACCGAGCCGCTGGCGACCTTCGCCCTCACGAATTCACTCGCCGGCTATCTCGCCCCTTGGCTTGTGTTCGTGTCAGGGCTGGCTCTGCTGGCCGTCTCAACGCGTAAATATCGGCTGTTGCTGGCCACCATTGCGATTGCATTGTTACTGTCCGGCTGCCTCTTTCTGACCAAAAGCCGCACGGCGGTGCTCGCCACCGCGGTAACCCTGGTCTTGCTGTTGCTTTATGGGCCCCGAATCGGCCGTCGCTTGGACTGGAAGATTCCAGCAGCAATTGCGGCCGCCGGTGTACTCCTTGGGCTCGCAGCGGTGCTTGTCGGCGGGCTCGATCTGCAAGTTCTCAGCGAGGCGCCTCTCTCGGTGCGCTATCGACTCGAGTACTGGCGGGCGACGACGGCGATGATCCTGGACTATCCGCTTTTCGGCTGCGGCCCGGGCAACTTCCAAGAGTACTACAGCCATTACAAATTGCCGCAGGCGAGTGAAACGATCAAGGACCCGCACAACTTCATCTTTGAAATTTGGGCTTCCGCCGGCACTCCCGCGTTGCTATTTCTGCTAGCGCTAGCTGGGGGCTTTGTTTACGACCAGCGCAGCGCGGGTCGCAAGAATCCGGCTGATGATCCGCCGACGGATGACTCAGTCGCTCCTCCCGTCGACGGCGTGGCGTCCGACCCGACAGCGTCGACGGTGCAGCGCATTGATTCTCACGCGCGCTGGGTCCTTGGGTTGGCGCCTCTCGGCGTAATCGTAGCCATCCCGCTGGCCTGGATCGGCGGCTATCCCATGGAGCCGTCCCTCATTCGCTTTCCTTTTCTGTACGGCCCGCCGGTGCCGCTCGTCCTGGGTCTACCCGCGGCCGCTCTCGCGGTGTGGTCACTGCGTCGCTGGATTGCTGGAGGCGAATTGCCGCTGTCGATCCCAGTCATTGCCCTACTATGTCTGCTCGTCAATCTACTCGCCGCCGGGGCGATTGCGTTTCCGGGAGTAATGAATACGGCCTGGGTACTCCTGGCTCTCGGCCTCGCTGGCACTCAAACTTGGACTCCAGCCCTGATCACTCCGCGCCGGGCGGGTATTGTGATGGCCGGTGTCGCAATGCTTTTGGCAGCGCAAATTTTCACTCAATACCGCCCCGTATTGAACAGCCAGGCATACCTTTCTGCTGGAGAGGAACTGCGCAAGGAAGGGAACCTGACGGCGGCGGAGCGGCTATTCCAAATGGCCGCAGAAGCCGATCCATGGTCATCAGACCCACCGCGGAGCTTGATCGACGTCCGCCTGCAAGCCTGGTATCAGTCGCGATCCCCCGCAGACTGGAGGCGGTACGAAGAGGCCGCCGAGCAGTACATCGAAAGCAACCCCCGCTTTTACGGCGCGTACGAAAGCGTCGGCATTTCGCACTGGTCGGCCGCTGGTGCTCAGCCAAGCCAGCAGCGGCGAGAAGAGGTAGCCGATCTCTACCGTAACGCCGTGCAGTACTATCCGAACGGCGCCATGCTGCGTGCCCAGTACGCCTGGGCCTTGTACCGGGCCGGCGACATCGACGAAGCTATCAAGCAGGCCGAGGAGGCGCTGCGACTCGATTCCACGCATAATCACGTAGAGCAAAAGCTAAACGCGCTTTACCTCTACGACCCGAGCCAGCCGGACGTAGACCCAGAGGGCCTGCGGCCCGAAACGGCTGAACAATCGATGAAAAATCTGCGTAACGCTAGCGGGAGACCGCGCGAATGAAAACCGCTTTGCTTGCCCTGGCTGCCTTGGCCGCTGGGAGCGTTCTAGGTGTTGCCTCAACCCGGATCGAACTTCCCGATCAGCCCTCCCCTGCAGTCGCTTATCTGAACGCCGTCGCGAGTGCCGAGCGAAGTGCACAGGACTCATCCGTTGGTCCGCTGGTGAAGGTGGTTAACGGCGAGATCCATGATTTTGGCAAGATGGATCGCAACGCGAAGCAAAGCTTCGCTTTCGTCGTGCGCAACGACGGAGACTCTCCACTCAAGCTCGAAAAAGGTGAGACAACCTGTAAATGCACCGTCAGCGATTTAAAAGGAAACGAGCTTGCTCCCGGCGAGCAGACGGAGGTGCTGCTTGAGTGGACGGCGAAAACGGACGGTACGGAGTTTTCCCAGTCGGCGGAACTCCTCACCAACGATCCCGCTCGACCGAAAGTCCGGCTGCTGATCAAAGGCCGGGTGATTCAAAGCATTCGCCCCGAACGGAGCGAGTTGTCTTTCAACAACATTTCCGCGAATGCCGATGCGACCGCTCGGATGAAGATCTTTGGTTTCCGTGACGAGCCGCTCGAGTTCACAAGTCACGATTGGCTGCGTCCTGAATCGGCCGAACACTATTCTGCTACCATTCGTCCGCTAGCAGAGGATGAGTTGGACCGCTCTGTCGAGGCCAAATCGGGCGTTGAACTGGCAGTGCAGCTCAAATCTGGCTTGCCGCTCGGAACACTTACGCAGACAATCCGCCTCGTCCCCTCCTACGAAGACATTGCTCCGATCGAGATTCCGATTGTGGGCAGGATCGTGGGTGACATCACATTCGTGGGGCCGAAGTTCCGGAGCGACCACAATCTGCTGCAGTTGAACCTGGTGCCTCGGGACGAAGGAGCTCGTGTTACACTGCGGGCCCTGATCAAGGGCGAGCATCGTAACGACGTGCAGCTTGAGATTGAATCGGTCGAGCCACCCGACTCGCTCAAGGCAACGCTCGGCGAGCCGAACCGCGACGAAAACATTGTGACGGTTCCGCTGACGGTGGAAGTGCCTCGCGGTGCTACTCCGGGAAGTCACCTTGGCACCGGCGATACCAAAGCGGGACGCATTGTGATCAATACAACGCATCCCGAAGTCAAACAGATCGAAATTGAAGTCCGCTTCGCCGTGGATCCTTAAGGCGGCGGCTGCTTCCTAAACACCATGGACGGAACCATGTCAGCACTGCAGTACTACAACGCAGCGCCTCCGCTGAGTTTTCAGTGTTTTTCCGGCACGCTGCGCAGGCTGACCATCGTTGCTTTCGGCGCCGCGGTGCTGTTGGCTGGCTGCGGTCAATCCGAGGAGAGGGCTGAGGCTCCGACGAAGTCTGAGACTGCTGCTGCTAATGACCAGGCCGCAGCGGCTCCAAACGCCTCGACATCGGTAGAAACGCCTGTCGACGATGCGCCTCTGTGGCCGGCCAGCAGTTCGACGGCCACGGCTTCTCCTCCACCTTCGGTCTACGGTCAACAACCGGCCGACGGCCAACTGCCCGCCGACGATTCGTCGATCATTCCGCTGGTCCCGGCGGCATCCGGGTCGAGCGACGCAGGGGCGGACGGCGATCCTGAGAATCCACCGAATCCTCTACGTTCGGGCAATTCTGGGACGCGACCACCATCAGAGTCTTTTCCGTCAAAAACGCAGAACACACTACCGGTAGAGAACCGTGGCGACTTGCCTCCTGAGAGCGGCACGCGTAACGAAGCTACGGCAAACGCCGGTCAGACAAGCCAGCCAATCCGTCAGCCTCGAACTGAAGACGAGGAAACTGCGCCCAATGCAAATTCACCGTCGGCACCTCCAAAAAAGCGAGATCCACTTTTCGAAGGGTGGCCGAAGCCGCTGTTCGCGCTCGTCCTTACCGGTCAGCAGAATGGCTACATCGAGCCGTGCGGTTGCACGGGGCTGGCGAACCAGAAAGGTGGCCTTGCGCGAAGGCATACGTTCATTCGTGAGCTGCGCGACGATCGCGGCTGGCCCGTAGTACCGCTCGACGTCGGCAATCAAACTCGCCGGATCGGGGAGCAGGAGCAAATTAAGTTCGCTCGAACCGCCGACGCCCTCCGCACAATGGAATATGGGGCCGTCGCACTCGGAAGCGAGGACCTGCGGCTGCCGATGGCATCGCTGTTGAACGCCACCAATCCAGACGGCAGCGACAATACGATCTTCGTCGGGGCGAATGTGGCGGTGCTCGCACGCGATCTTCAGCCGACAATCAAAGTGATCGAAGCTGGGGGCAAAAAGATCGGCGTTACCGCAGTGCTGGGGGCTGAGCACGAAGCGAAGCTCAATGGGGACGATTTTGTTCACGAGGCGCCGCTCAAAGCGCTGAAAGCCGCAGCCACGGAGCTAAAAGCACAGAAATGCGATTACTACGTGCTGCTCTCGCACGCCTCGATGGACGAGACCAAGGCGCTCGCCAAGGACGTGCCCATCTTTGATCTGGTTGTTACAGCCGGCGGCTACGGCGAGCCGACCGCAGAACTCGAGCAAATCCAGGGAACCAAATCGTTGCTCGCTCAGGTCGGTACGAAAGGTATGTACGCGGGAGTTGTCGGCGTTTTCAACGACAAGCAGGACCCCATCCGCTACCAGCGAGTGCCGCTCGATGATCGATTCAAGGACTCGCCTGAGATGCGGCAACTGATGGCCGATTACCAGAAGCAGCTTGAGCAGATGGGATTGGATGAACTTAGGGTGTTCCCGCGGAAGCATCCTAGCGGTCACCAGTTTGTCGGCAGCGAGACCTGTGCAGGCTGTCATACGAAGGCGGCCGCCGTATGGTCGAAAACGCCGCACGCTCACGCCACCGATTCACTCGTTCACCCCGGCGAGCGCGGCGACGTTCCCCGCCACTTCGATCCCGAGTGTCTCAGCTGCCACGTCACCGGTTGGGAACCGCAAAAGTACTATCCGTTCGATTCTGGCTATCTCAGCTTGCAAGAAACGCCTCAATTGCAACACAACGGCTGCGAAAACTGCCACGGCCCCGGATCGGCCCACGTCGCCGCCGAGAACGGCGAGGGGAATCCAACCGAAGCACTCATTGCCCAACTCCGCAACGAGATGAAGCTGCCGCTGGCCGGCGGAGTCGCTGAGCGGAAGTGCATGGAATGCCACGACCTCGACAACAGCCCCGACTTCCACCTCGAAGGTGCGTTTGAGAAGTACTGGAAAGAGGTAGAACACCGGGGGAAGGACTGAGTTCAGCACCGCAGTTACCAGGCCCTCGCCATCTGTCAGTGGGGCAAACATTCCTGTCTGCCTTCCGGTAATTCTGTTTGCAGGCGGAAAGATTGCACAGGCGTGATCCCAGGGTCACAATGCGGAGAACTTATCTCGCAATCTACTCGTTGATGCATCATGTACTTGCACCGGCTGGCGCCGCCTGTTGCTGCCGCGCTACTGTTCTCCTCTGAGGAAGTCGCTCACGCAGGCATGCCCGCGGTTCATCTAACCGAGGTAGCCAGTGTCCGGCTATCAGTCGTCTCCTTTTTCCTGATGGGCCTGCTGCTTTCGGCGACTGCCATCTTGCTGATTTGGAACTGGCTGGCAAACGACTTCACGTGGCTACCGCGGCTCACCTTTGCGAAGGCTTGCGCCGTGGTAACGCTGTGGGGCCTGTTATTCGTTGTTGTGCTGACGATGATTTCCGGCGCCCGCGAATTGCTGACGCCCGGAGCATGGCGTAAGGTCGGCCTGACGTACGAACTGGACGAACCAAAGCAGCAACCGATTGTGCCGGACGTTGCCGCCATCCGTGAGCATCAACTACGCAGCCGGCGAACGAAGCTCGAACGACTGTCTGCCGCAGTGCAGCGCTATGCCGTGCTGAACGACGGGATGTTTCCCGAGACGCTTGAAGCGTTGGATTCGAACGAGACGTGGGACGTACCGGGGTTTCCTGGCACTGCTTACATCCTGCTGCCGCTCGATTCGAGCGACGACGAGCCGCAGCCGATCGTCCGTGAGCCGGAAGTTTTTGAAGATGGACCGCTCGTGCTGCTCACCAGTGGGGAGGTTATGCAAGAGACAACGGACGACCCGGACGCCTCTACGGTCAAAGAGTAAATCATGCACTGCCGAGGTTTCACGAAAACCGAGTTCCTCGTCGTCCTTATAGTGATGATCATCCTGATGGGCTGCGTCGGTGCAGTCCTGCCGCTGCAGTTCCTGGCGATTCTGCTATTCGGTTGGGCCTGGCATGTCTACCGCCTCGTCGGCCTGGTTCGGATCGACTGGCCGGAGCTGGCCGGTGCTGCATTCCTCTTGAGCGTGTTTGGCCTAGGTCTGCACTGGTTCTGCTCTTGGTTTGCGTCCGCGAAAAGCGCTAGGCAAAATTCCGAGACTAGTGAGTTCCCGGAGGTGGACAAGTCGATTGCGATTGAGGCAAAAAGCTTGTGGCGACCGAAGTGGACCGTCGCAATCGTGGCTGTTGTTCTGCTGATGTTCATCGCCGGTATCTCGATGGTCGGCGTCACGCATCAGGTGGCTTGGCTGTTCACCGCCAAGGAACCACTTCTCACGAGCGGCATGGAAGCCGCCCGGCGATCCCACTCCCAAAACAACCTAAAGCAGATGGGTATAGGCCTGGTCAACTATCACGACACGCTTGGCAACTTTCCACCCGGAGCGACGAGCGATGGCGAAGGCAAATTGCTGCACGGCTGGATGGCGACCCTACTACCGTATGTCGAGCAGAACCAACTTGCTGAGAAGATTGACTACAAACTTCCGTGGAGTGATCCGGCAAACGAGAAGTCGATGAAGACCATCGTGAAATCGTTCGCACTGCCCTATTCCCAAGTGCCTCATCGCGACGCAAAAGAATATGCACTTGCCGGCTACGCCAGCAATCAACACCTGATCGGTGGCACGGGCCCAGGCTTGAAAATGGACCAGATCGGAGACGGAACGTCGAACACCTTGTTGGCGGGCGAGGCCTTCGGCAACTACAAGCCTTGGGGACATCCACGCAATTGGCGCGATCCGGCGCTGGGCATCAATCAATCGCCGGAAGGTTTCGGCGGCCCGCGCAAGAGCGGCGGTGTTATGGTACTCGCCGATGGCAGCACGCGGCACTTGTCGGCTGAAACAGATCCGGCGGTGATGAAAGCATTGGCTACCCCAAGCGGCGGCGAACCGTTGCCGGCGGATATGCCGTAGCCCGCGTCTTGAAATGAATCCGTAGCTGAATTCGCCAGAATTCAGACGCCCCGCGAGTGGAGGCTGGGTTTGTCTGAATTCTGGCGAATTCAGCTACTGAACGCCTTAAGCCGCTGCTCTGGTCCGCCTCGCTATAATTCTGCCAAAGGAGCAGCAGGTTATGGCAGAGGACTCAGTCAGTACGGCGACTCGTGAAGTAGCAACGTTGGGCGGCGGATGTTTCTGGTGCTTGGAGGCGGTGTTTGTTGAACTCAAGGGAGTCGACAAGGTTGAATCGGGCTACGCGGGCGGCGCCGTTCACAACCCGACGTACCGCGACGTATGTAGCGGCAGCACGGGCCACGCGGAAGTGATTCAGATTACTTTCGAACCGGCAGTGATCACGTTCCGCGAGCTGCTCGAGGTTTTCTTCACGATCCACGACCCGACCACGCTCAACCGTCAGGGGGCCGACATCGGCACGCACTATCGCTCCGTCATCTTCTATCACTCACCCGAGCAGAAGACGGTGGCCGAGCAGGTGATGCGCGAGGTGGAAGGTACCGGCGTTTGGCCTGGGCCGATCGTCACGCAGCTTCAGCCGGCGCCGCTGTTCTATAAGGCCGAGGAGTACCACCAGAACTATTACGCCCAGAACCCAGAGCAACCGTATTGCCGGGCCGTAGTGGAACCAAAAGTCGTCAAGCTGCGGAAGAAGTTCTTCGAGAAGCTGAAGCGGTAGACAGCCGTCGGAACAACTCCAGCCTGTATCACCTCAGTAAACGATGATCGGCGTGCCGACGCTCGCTGCGAGTTGCTTCGCAGCGCTGCCGTTTACTACCGCAATCTCGAGACGCTGTTGCGAGTCAATCACCGCGACGAGTTCACCCGTCGGCTTGCTGCCGTAACCTGCCTCGACTCCGGTGATCTGGCGTCCTTCGCATTCAATGATCGGTTCCTCTTCACCCCGTGATCGGAGGTTCAAATGATCGGCCGTGATGTTCGTCGTGAGGTTGCCGAACGGGTCGACAAACAGCACTTCACCAACTAACCGATCTTCGAGCGTCTTCGGCTCCGGCCAAGGGAGTTCCACGAACTGTCGTACGGCCGGGCCGAGATTCGCGGGGCTGATACGCAGTAGCAGATGGCCAGCCACGGTCGGGAGGATTTCGCCGCTCTCGAACAGTAGTGAAACGCTGGTGGGAAAATAGCGAGCATTTTCAACCTGAAAAACGCGTGTCGGCCGCTCGGTGCAGGTGAGCCGGCTGATCAAGCCGTTGTCGGGAACCAGATAACGCTGCGATCCGATTTCGGCATAGAGAAGTCGACGTTCGGTGCCACTGCCGGGGTCGACAACCGCTACATGCAGCGTATTGGCGGGAAACCAAGGGGCTGTGTCGGCCAGGACAATAGCTCCCTCGCGCACGTTCTGCGGAGCGATGACGTGCGAGATGTCGACGATACGGGCTTCAGGACACCTGCTCAGCAACATGCCCTTCATTTTGGCGATGTACGGGCTGCCAGTGCCGAAATCGGTCGTGAAGGTGACGAGGCGGGTTGTCATGGTGCTATTGTAACTGGCCGCTTTGCTCCATCTCTCTGGAGCAGGGAGCCGGGAATTGTTCGTTAACTGGACCTGCGAGACATGGGGTTTTTGAGGCAGATTTTGGCTGGTAGGATGCGCCGCTCCTGCCTAACTCCCTCCCCAAGGAACCTACCGATGCGATTCGCGGCCCTCGCCGTCGTGGCCTTAGCCCTCGCCCCCGCCTACGGTTTAGCCGCCGAGCACACCAAAGACTCGCTCGCCACCGTCAAGAAGAACGTGGATGACGGGAAGGCGGTGCTGGTAGACGTTCGCGAGAAAAAAGAATGGGACGCCGGGCACGTAGAAGGGGCGGTGCTCCTGCCTCTGAGTGAACTGCAAAAGAATGCGGAACTTGGCGCGAAGCTGCCCAAGGACAAGATCATCTACACGCATTGCATGGTCGGAAAGCGCTGCGTGACTGCTGGCAATATCCTTGAGAAGATGGGCTACGAAGTACGTCCCATTCAACCCGGCTACAAAGAACTCATTCGAGCCGGGTTCCCAGACGCTAAGAAATAGCCGCTACTTCTGGTTGCGTGGATCGTCGGCACGATTCACGTAGTTAATCACCCAAGGCCCGGTTCCGTGGAACTGGGCGATTGTCTCGCCCTTCGTCCAAACGAAGTGTTTCATGCCGGGTTCCCAGAAGCCGTAGGTGCCCGCTGGCATCGCTTCGGTGGCGTCCTTATCGAACTTCTCGCCCATGCCGATATCGAACGTCCCCTGAATCACAGTCACCCGTTCCATCTTCGGATGGGTATGCGGCGGGATTTGGTAGCCGTCAGGGACTTTGACCCGAAACACGAACGGGCCTTCTTTCGCCGGGTTGCCTTCGAGCACCACAATCTGCGCGCCCTTGGGTAGCGACGGCGGACCATCCTGCCATTCGAGCTTGTCTGGATAGTTGAGCGTGATTCCTTCGCCGTGGTCGTCGGCGAGTGCCGTTCCGCAAACGGCAACAGCAAGGGCCAGCGATAAGATGGTGCTACGCATGAAAAACCTCCTGGTGTTGGACCTTTCCCAGGAGGGATCTTAATCGCTTTCGAGGGCGGACTAAACCGCACGACTTGCCCCTATCGCGAGGTGGTTGCAGGGGCTACCGATTCGGGTTTTTACGACGAATCACAATTGACCGCAGAATGATATCGTCCGGCAGATCGTGGAGCCGGGGGACTTCTCGATCTGGTTACGACGCTCCGCGTGGTAACAAGCCGCTTTACCGTTTAGGACGGTAGGTCGCAAAGCAGCGGGGAGTTTCCCAGAGCTTAGTTTCGATGATCGGAAAGCCTCGGCTGGCGGTGAATTCGTGGATCAGCTTGGCAATATTCTCCGCCGTCGGATTCTCGTCAACGAGGAACAGCGGCTCGCCCAGCTCTCGCAGCATAGGGATTGCCGGGTCGTTCTTGTGCAGCAGCATGCGGTGGTCGAGATTTTCATCGATCCAGGTGCTGACGACCTTCTTGATGTCGCTGAAATCAAGCACCATGCCGCGGTCGTCAAGCTTCTCGGCTTCGATCGTGATCACTGCTCGGCCGTTGTGCCCATGCAGATAGCGGCACTTCCCCTCGTAGTTAAGGAGCCGATGGCCATAGCAGAAATCGATTTCACGAGAGACGCGGAACATGAGCTGCCTGTGTTGTTACCAGAGAATTCTAGGATCGGGGCGCGAAGCTGGTCCGAGGTCTGTATGGCTCACGCAGCTTCGCATACTTGGGCATAGGGCGTTTCGTCGGCCAGTTCTGCCATTGCAAAGGCGGCCCGACGTTCCGCGCACTTATTGCACACGCCGCAGTGCAGCCCATTGTTCGGTCGGATGCACGAAAAGGTAAGTTCCAGCGGAAGGCCGCGGCCGAGTTGCATCACCTGACGCTTGTTCATCTCCGAGAAGGGCCGGAGGATGTCGACCGGACTTGCCGCGCCGCGATTCATGGCAGCCTGAAAGTCGGCCACGAACCCCGGGCCAGCATCCTCAAACGGACTTGTTCCGAGTGGTGCCATGGCCAGGTCGGAAATCCCCTGCAGCTGGCACCAGACCGTCGCCTTCACGAGCAGCAGCGCATTTCGGCCGGGCAGGAAGACCGCCTCATCCGGCGATGTTTCGCCCGGGGTGCCGCGGCCGGTTGTGCTCCAGTGGGGGCCGTACAGGTCGAGCAGAGGCAGGTCGAGAACTACTAAATCGAGCAAGCTGAGAGTCGCGATGGCGTCGAGGTAGTTCTCGAGGCCTCTCAACTCGTCGGCTTCCCAGATTACTCCGGTGCGAATGTAAAAGGGCTGGACGCGGCGACCCTGGCGGAGCAAGTGGCCGACCAGGATGCAGCTGTCGAGGCCGCCGCTCGTAAGAACTCCGATCGGTGCAGCGGTGGACTGATTTAGCACTCCCGCATCCTTCTCATTTAGCCAGGATGCCGCGTTTTTGCGGCGGTGAACTCTAGCATTGTAAGAGGTCGGCCAGTACGGCCGACAGGCCGGTTCTGGCGGTTGTGCGGGCTATACGCCCAGCGTAGTCGCATGCTCGGCGTCTCCGCGCGTCGGCGAAAGCCGGGGCGGCACACTCAGCGTGGCTACTACTTCGGCTTAAATCTGGCTGGTTGGAACTGGGCAAGTTGGCTAATATCCCGACGTTTTGAGCCATGTCCAACGGTTTCGCCGCCTCGCCAGCCGCTAGAGCAGCAACAGAGTTCGACTGTTGACGGTTATGCCGATGGACAGGTCTTCGGAGACAGTAGATTCGCTGTAAACCAAAGGCTTGAAACGGAATTTGGGGCTTTTAGAATGGACCTTAGCCCCAAACGTCCTGAGTGCTTGCTTCCCTTCGAGGTGCACGATGCGAACGGTGGTTTGGGGACTTGTCGTAAGCGTGATTTTGGTTGTCGCTCTGGCGGGAGGTGGACCTCCCGAGGCCCAGGCGCAGCGGGCCGGTGTCAATTCACCGGCTGGTAGCGCCACAACGGATTTAATCGCCCTATCGTTCGACGGTGGCGAAGGCCGGCAGCAGGTGACGTTGATCGATCCGCGGACGCGCGTGATGGCTGTCTATCACGTCGACCGCACCAGCGGTTCGCTGGCGCTCAAGAGCGTCCGCAACGTCGTCTGGGATCTGCAGATGGAAGAGTTCAACACCAGCAACCCCACGCCGCGCGAAATCAGACCATTGACCCAGCAGCGCTGACCGGCCGCTCGAACCCATGCCGGTCCTGAAGGTTTGCTCCCCGAGCAAGCTTTCAAACAGAGGGAGTGCCCGCATGGCCGGTAAGTTTGTCGAATTGGCCGACGCTGCAGCAGCAATTGGCGTATCGCCGGAAGAACTGGTCGAGATGCGCTCGCGGGGCGACATCTTTGGCTATCGCGATGGCGGCAGTTGGAAGTTCAAGCAGGAAGAAGTCGAGCGCGTGATCAGCGAACGTGCCTCGGGCACTGCTGGCGGCAGCGGTATCTCGCTCGCAGCCGATGACCTGCAACTGGACGATCTGGCGAGCGGTTTCACCATCGACACCGGCACTTCCTCCGTCGATCCGGCTACGGCAGACAGTGTCGAGTCGATTCTCATCAGCGATGAAGAGCTCGGCGTCTCCGACGTCAAGAAGCAAAGCACGATCATCGGCAAGCCTGGTTCCGGCTCGGGCGGTATGGACAGCGATATTAAACTTGCCGCCGAACCGGAAGACCTGCACACGGGCTCCGGCCTGCAACTCGGCGGTAGCGGCACCAATCCACTCGTTGGCGGCGCATCGCCGGTCGGAGCTGACAGCGCCTTGCAACTCGCCGGCGGCTCAGACCTGCAACTGGGCGACGACGATGACGGCGAGATCTCGCTCGGCAGCGACAAAGCGGTCTCTGGTGGCAGCGCGATCGGTAGCGATATCACGCTCGGAGCAAGCGACAGCGGCATCAACCTGGCCCCGACCGACAGCGGCCTCTCGCTCGACGAAGAGCCGCTCGATCTCGGCGGCTCGGCAGTCGAATCGCTCGAATTGCCCGAAGACGACGATGTAATCTCGCTCGAGGACGACGCGGCCGATCCCGATCAGGCAACCCAACTGAAAGCCGACGATCAGTTCCTGCTGTCGCCTGGCGACGCACTTGTCGATGACGAATCGGACAGCGGCTCGCAGGTGATCGCCCTAGAAGATTCGGAAGGTTTTGACCAGGACGCGGCCACGATGCTGGGCGCCGGCGATGCTGGTTTGCTCACCGAAGATGCCTTCGCTGCCATGCCGATGGATGCCCTGGGCGCTGCCGCCATCGGCACTCAGGCGATGGCGATGCCCGGCGGCATGCAGGCCACGGGAATGGGGGCTGCACCGGTCTACGTGCAGGTGCCGGTTGTCGAAGCACCCTACTCGATCTGGAACGTGCTCAGTCTTTCGCTGGTTACCATGCTCCTCGCCGTGTGCGGCATGCTGATGGTCGATGTGATGCTGAACATGTGGCAGTTCAATGAGGCTGGCTCGCTTTCGACCTCGCTCATGGACGCCGTGATCAGCACCTTTGGCTTGAACAAGTAACTCGCTCCGGTCCTCGGAGCGGATGGGATTCGAACGGAGTCGAATCATGCAAAGAGTCTTCCTCGCCGTCAGTAACTCTGGTGCGTTCGCAGCGATACTGGCTGGCTGCCTGCTGCCTGGCTGCGCTTCACCGCAGCTAGGCGACCATACCGCCTGCCAGCAGGACAAACAGGCCCTACTGGCCACTATTCAGCAGCAGCGGGACGAAGTAAACGCGCTGCGCGATAAAACCGCATCGCTTGAGCGACGGCTGGCCGAATCGGAAACCGAAATTGCGCGCATCGATCCGACGCGCCAAGCCCGGATACCGGACAAATCGCAGCCGAGCGAGGGGCTATCCTGGCGCGCTCCCTCGGAAACCCCCGCCGAAAACAACGACGCGTCTACTCGACGTTAAGGCCGCCGCGCTAATGCCGCCGATGGGCACTTTTCTGGCTTTTAGCTGTACCGGCGACGCGTCGAAGCGCTATAATCGAAGGGCGTCCCAGGCGCACGGTTCATCCGCCTGCCTCCTTGGCTCACGACGCCCCCAGAGCCAAACGCCTGGTTCGATTTTGCTTCGCCCCTGCGACGAGCCGCTTTCTCATGCCTTTTTTGCCCTGTTCGCGCCTTTGCATCCGCTGGTTCGCAAACTTGGCCCTGCTGCCAGCCGTACTGGCTTCGGTGGGCTGCGAGGCGGAACCGCAGATCTCCAAGTACACCGTTCCCAAAGAAAGCGTGATCGACAAGGCGCCGGTGCGTGAGGCCTCAACGGCCGCAGCCGAGCCAAAGCAGATTGTGGGAGCCATTTTCGTCAGCGGCGACACCGGCTGGTTCTTCAAGGCGATGGACGATCCAGCGCGGCTCGGACCGCTGACCGCGGACATTCGGAAGCTGGTCGAATCCGTGAAGCTGCCCGCCGACGAATCGGGCGAGCCGACTTGGACGCTCCCCGAAGGCTGGACCCGCGAGGCCGGCAATCAGTTCCGCCTGGCGACCATCCGAGCGGGCTCGGACTCAAAAGCTCCTGAGATCAGCGTATCCAAGCTGCCAGGCCCAGAATCGGGCGACCAAGACGAGTATGTGCTTGTGAACGTCAATCGTTGGCGTGGCCAGGTCGGCCTGCCGCCACTCAGTAAAGCTGAATTGGCCAACGAGACGGAAGAGGTCAAAGCGGGTGACGTCACTGGTACATGGGTAACCATGGCAGGCAATGCGGCAGCCGGCAGCGGCAGCATGACGGCTCCGTTCGCCGGTGGTGCCGGAGCACAGCGGCCTCCATTCGCCTCGTCCGCGAGTCCCTCGGAGTCAAGCGATGCGAACTCCGGCTCGGGCATCAAGTACAAGACCCCCGAAGGTTGGCAGGAAGAATCGGCTAGTGGTTTTCGCAAGGCATCGTTTAAGGTGGCCGATGGCGACAAGCTGCTCGATATCTCCGTGAGCGACCTGGCAGCTCAGGCCGGCGAACTGCTTCCAAACATCAACCGTTGGCGGCAGCAGGTGAAACTGCCGGAAGTCACCCAGGAAGAACTCGAGAAACAGCTCCAGCCGATCGATTTCGGCGGCGACGTAAAGGGTGATCTCGTCGAACTCGTGGGCGAGGCGCAGGATGGCTCCGGCAAGGAAACCATCCTCGGCGCCATTGCAGTTCATGGCGATAAGGCTTGGTTCGTCAAGGCGCGCGGGTCAGCCGAACTGGCCGAGCGCGAAAAAGAGAAGTTCGAGCAGTTCGTCCGATCGATTCAGTTTGAATAAGGCATATCCGGCGATGGCTACCACCACTCTCCCACCCAAGGCGCGCGGGTACGACTCGGGCGATTACGGCGCGCAGCCGCGGACTAGGGCCAAGGTCCGCAATCCGCTCGACCTGTTCATGTCGGCGCTCGCCTCGCTGAAGCTGACCGTCGCGCTCTTCGCGCTGGGCATCTTCATTGTGCTGGTGGGTACGCTCGCGCAAACCGAAGCCGACATCTGGGAGGTTGTGCGCGACTATTTCCGATCATGGATCATGTGGGTCGACCTTGGGCTGTTCATCGTGCCCTCGTTTTTTCCGAACGTGCATCAGAACTATCCCGGCCTGCTGCAGTTCCTCGACAAGGTTCCCCTCCCCTTCCCCGGCGGCATGACGGTCGGCGTGCTCATGGCGGTGAACTTGATCGCCGCGCATACCTGGCGGTTTAAGATTCAGTCGACCGGCGCTCGGCTGTGGGGCGGCCTGGGTGTGATTGCCGCGGGGATCTTCCTGACGCTGCTCGTAATCGTCGGTGGCCATAACAGCGACGGGTTTCAGGCGGTACCCATCTTCTCCTGGACGACCATCTGGTACGGCTTCTTGGCGACCATTGGCGCAGCCTGGCTCGCCGGTGTACTCGGTGTGGCTAGTTGGTTGAAAGGAACTGCTGCGAAGCTCACTCGCCGGCAGTGGGTGGTGCTGAGCCTCGTCTCTGCTGTCTTGCTGGCCATTCCGGTAGTGCTCGCCTATGCACTCACTTCGGATTCTCCGCTCGGCCCGGAATCACTGCGAATCCTGTGGCAGCTCATGCAAGCCACAATCGCCGGCGCGGTTCTCCTGGGTGGCTGCGTCATGGTCTTCCGCAAACGGGCCGGCGTGGTGCTGCTACACAGCGGCATCGGCCTCCTCATGATCGGCGAACTGTTCGTTTCGCGCTACGCGGTCGAAGCCCAAGTGTTTCTTGGCGAAGGCCACACCACTAACTACGTGCGAGACATTCGCACAACCGAACTGGCGATCATTGCCCCCTCCGACACGGACACCGAGGATGTGGTGGTCGTTCCTCGCGAGATCCTGGAGCGCAACGCCCGAGAGAATGCCCGCGCGGCAGCCGGCGATAAACCGGCGGTCTTTGTGAGCGACGAGAAGCTCCCCTTTAAGCTGGCGGTGCTCGACTATCACAAAAATACGGACGTCCGCGATGTGAAGAAGGACGAGAAGACTCCTGCGACCAAAGGACGCGGCCTGAAGGAAACGCTGGTCGTGAAAACGCCAGCGCGTGGCACCGACACAGACAACTCGGTCGACATGGCCGGTGCATTCGTACGCTTCGAAGACAAGGACGGCAAAGATCTCGGCACCTACATGCTCTCGCAGCTTGCTTCGGAACAGCCGAACCCGCAGCGCTTCGCCGAGAAGGTAACGGTCGGCGATCAGACGTATGACCTGCTGCTGCGGTTTCGTCGCGATTACAAGCCGTACACGATCACTCTCAAGGACGTACGCAAGGATGACTATCTCGGCACCGATACGCCGATGAATTACTCCTCCGACGTCCGCATTGTCGACGACACACGCGGCACCGACCGCGAGGTCAAAATCTGGATGAACAACCCACTCCGCTACGCGGGCGAGACGTTCTACCAGAGCGGCTACCACAAGCTGCCCGACGGGGAGTACACCACGCTGGCGGTGGTGAAGAACACGGGCTGGATGATTCCCTATGTCGCCTGCATGCTGGTCGCCGTGGGCATGTGTGCCCACTTCCTGATCACGCTGCAACGATTCCTCAGCCGTGACGAGGCTGTCGCGCTGCCGCAGAACCGCCTGAACCCATACGCTCCCCCCGCGGTTTCAGCTCCGTCACCGAAGCGAGGCAAACGCAACAAAGAAGAGCGTGACTTCGCGCCCATGCTCAACGAGAAGCGGGGTCTCCGCTGGGACTATGTGGGCTTGCCGCTGCTCGCCTTTGGTTTTTTCGTGGTACTCGTCGGCATATCGGCCCGGCCGCCGAAAGTTGAGCCTCGTGAGCCCAACTTCGTCGCCTTCGGCAAGCTGCCGCTCGTCGCCGACGGCCGCGTGAAACCCTTCGATACGCTCGCTCGCAACAGCCTGCGGGCGATCTCCGATCGGGAGCGGATCAGTTACAAGGATGACGACGGCAACCGGGTGAAGGTAGGCGCCACCGAGTGGCTACTTGACGTGATCACCGGCAGCGAGAAGGCGTTCCAATATCGGATCTTCAAGATTGACAATCCGGAGGTGCAGCAATTGTTCGGCCTGGAACATCGCCAGGGGCTGCGATATTCGGCCGACGAATTGAAGGGCAAGATCGGCGATTTCGAAAAGCAAGTCGCCGCCGCCCGCAAGCTTCCCGCCGAGCAGTTGAGCGTCTATCAGCGTCGGCTGATTGAGCTTGAGCAGCGGTTGAAGACCTACATGACCCTGGTCGAGTCGTTCGCTCCACCTCGTATTCCGCCGATGCCGTCGGCTGAGGAAATGCAGAACGATCCGACACGCACGCGGCGTTGGATTCAGGAATTTCAGCTCGCCGCTTCGGAGCGCATGTCGCGCCTGGAAGCGATGAAAGCCCCGCTCGCAATTCCGATCACCGAAGCCAAGGCAACGGACGAGAATCGGTGGCAGTCCTATCCCAACGCCTGGACGCTCGCCTACATCCAGGGACGCCTGGTTCGCGACGCGGAACCCGATCCGGCCACGCTCGCGTTCGATAGCATGCTGAGCGCGTACCGCGAGAAAGACGTGCCCGGGTTCAATGCAGCCGTCGCCAAGTACGACGCCCTGCTCCATCAGAATCCGCCGACCGACTGGGACGAGAAGAAAACTTCGTTCGAAGCCTATTTCAACCACTTCTCGCCGTTCTATGTGGGCATGCCGCTCTATGTGTTTGCGTTCCTGCTGGGACTCGTTGGTTGGCTGGTGCAATGGAAGCCGCTGAACTGGGCCGCCTTTACGCTCATCCTGCTGACGTTCCTGTTGCACAGCGCGGCGCTCGTGATGCGTATCTACATCTCCGGCCGGCCTCCAGTGACGAACCTGTATTCGTCGGCCGTGTTTATCGGCTGGGGCTGCGTGCTGTTCGGTCTGATCATGGAGGCGATTTACCGCCTCGGACTCGGCAACCTGGTCGCCGCGGTGTGCGGCTATGCAACGCTGCAGGTCGCTTACTTCCTGGCGGCGGGGGGCGACACGATTGCCGTATTGCAAGCCGTGCTGGATACGCAGTTCTGGCTGGCCACGCATGTGGTTTGCATTTCGCTCGGCTACACGGCGACGTTTGTCGCGGGGGCCTTTGGACTGCTGTATGTCGTCTTCGGCCTCAGCACACCCTTGCTCACGCAGGCAATGCGTAAGGACCTGGGGCGTATGATCTACGCCACGATCTGCTTCGCCATCTTCTTCAGCTTCGTCGGCACCGTGCTCGGCGGCTTGTGGGCCGACGACTCTTGGGGCCGATTCTGGGGCTGGGATCCGAAGGAGAACGGTGCTCTGATCATCGTGCTCTGGAACGCCCTGGTTCTGCATGCTCGCTGGGACAAACTGGTCGGTGAACGCGGCCTTGCCGTTCTTTCGCTTGGTGGCAACATCGTGACCGCCTGGTCGTGGTTCGGCGTGAATGAACTTGGCATCGGCTTGCACTCGTACGGGTTCACCGACGGTGTGCTGCTGGCGCTGGGAATCTTCGTCGCCTCCCAACTGGTGCTGATTTTCGCTGGCATGCTGCCCACTAGTATGTGGCTGAGCTACCAGGCCGATCGAAACCGGGCTCCCGCACTGGCGAGCGAATAATAGCTTTCGCGATTGCGACAATCCTTAAGAGGCAGCTTCGGCTGCCTCTTCTTGTTGCGTCTCCGACGAGCTACTTCGTCGACGGAAGAGAGTTGGTCGACAAGAGGCAGCTTGATATTCTGGTGACAAGTATTTGCGGAGTTATTGACGAGTTGTGGTTGGTGTGGTAGGATGCGGTTGCGAGTGCCTATATCCTTCGGCGCTGATCTTGGGCTGTCACATAAAGTTGAAGGTGCAGCGGTGGGTACTTTTCCCTTGCGGAATCCGAGCACCTCGATTGATTGCTGAATCGACATGAGCGATCCGGCTGCTGGGTGTTCATGAATTCGATGAGTTATTCACCAAGTACGGGTCCCCTGGACCCCCGGGGGCTGTTGAAAAACTAACTGAATAGTTCAACAGCCACTCGCCGGATGTTACCTTAGGCGGCAGTTGATCGGCTCCTTCCCCTCAAAAGGCTACTGCGGTGATGTGCCCCCTTAAGCGACTCGCGACGGCTTCCTTGCTCCGGATTGGGCTCGCAACGATCGCCGGAGTTGCGGCGATTGGCCCGGTGCTGGCCGCCGAAGGAGCCGAGAAGCCGTCGTCCCGGCCGAACATCTTGTTCATCATGTCCGACGACCACGGCTATCAGGCGATCGGCGCGTACGGCAGCCGGGTGAATCGTACGCCGAACATCGATCGCATCGCGCGGGACGGCATGCGTTTTGATCGCTGCTTTGTGACCAACAGCATCTGCGGGCCAAGCCGGGCCGTCATTCTCACCGGCAAATACAACCACCTGAACGGTTTCACGACGAACGAGAAGACGTTCAACGGCGAGCAGCAGAACGTGGCGAAGATCTTGCGCGAAGGAGGCTACCAGACGGCGGTCATCGGCAAGTGGCACCTGGTGAGCGACCCTACCGGCTTCGACTACTGGCACATCCTGCAGGGGCAAGGTCCGTACTACAACCCGGTGATGAAAACGCCCGACGGCCTGGTGCGGCATGTGGGCTACACAACCGACATCATCACCGACGCGGCGCTCAAATGGCTGAAGGAGGGGCGCGATCAGGAGAAGCCGTTCTTCCTGATGTATCAGCACAAGGCGCCGCATCGCAACTGGCAGCCGGCGCCGCGCCACCTCGATAAGTACAAAGGGGAAACGATCCCGGAGCCTGACACGCTCTTCGATAATTACGAAGGTCGCGGTACCGCGGCGAAAGACCAGCAGATGTCGATCGCCAAAGATCTGACGCCGCACGATTTGAAGCTGGTCCCTCAACCGGGTCTCAATCCAGAGCAGAAAGAAGTCTTTGAGAGAGCCTATGCTGACGAGAACGCGGAGTTTGAGAAAGCAAATCTCCAGGGAGAGGATCTCGTTCGCTGGAAGTATCAGCGGTACGTGAAGGACTACCTGCGGTGCATTGACGCGGTCGATGAAAACGTCGGACGGGTGCTGGACTATCTGGATGAATCGGGCCTGTCCGAAAACACGCTCGTGATCTACACCTCGGACCAGGGCTGGTACCTGGGCGAGCATGGCTGGTACGACAAGCGGTGGATGTACGAGGAGTCGTTCCGCACACCGATGCTCGTCCGTTGGCCGGGTAAGATTAAGCCCGGGACCGAGAACAGCGATCTGGTGATGAATCTGGACTTTGCCCAGACGTTTCTCGATGTGGCTGGCATCGGCTCACCCGGCGACATGCAAGGGCGCAGCTTGATGCCGATTTTTGAAGGCAACACACCGGACGATTGGCGCAAGAGCGTTTACTACCACTACTACGAGTTTCCGCAGCCGCATCACGTGCATCCGCACTACGGCGTGCGGACCGATCGCTACAAGCTGATTCACTTCTACACGCTCGATGAGTGGGAACTGTATGACCTGGAAAAGGATCCGCAGGAACTGAAGAGTGTATATGCAGATCCCGCGCATGCAGAGGTTGTCAGTCAGCTGAAGAAGGAGCTGATAAAGCTGCGGGAGCAGTACAAAGACGATGGCAGCGTGGTGCAATTCGAAGCCCAGCAGCCGAAGGGACCGAAAGCGAATCGGAAGGCCAAAGCAAAGGCGAAGACTCAAGTTTTGGACGAAGGCTGAAGTTTCGGTGGCGGCGGTTCCGCTAGCGTGCAGACGCCGAAAGCTACTCGGCCGATGAACGGGTGCCGTCCGGCGAGCCGCCGATGGGGAAATCCTGAGGCAAGGGCCGGGCGGCCGTCAGGTAACCCATTTTGAATAGCTCGGCTTTCAGGGCCCGGAACTGGTCGAAGCTGTTGGGATAGACCCAGACGGTGATGGTCGTTTGCCCTGGTTCCATGCCGATAAGCCGGGAACGAAAGATGGAGTTCGGCTGCAAGGCTCGTTCCAGCGGTTCGCCGAGATCGGAATCGACTTGAACGAAGTAGAGCCGTTCGAGTTCAACTCGCGACTGTCTTGCGGTGCCGGCGCCGGTGCGGATCTCGGCTTCGGCCCGGCGAAGGATGTACCGGCCGCCAAAACCTTCGATCACCGGCAGCGAAACTTCGACTCGGGGTGTGTCGCGGAGCTTTTGTACCTGCTTCGGAGCGTCGGCTTTCATCCGTTCGAGCGTTTCGTCCCACGGTACATAGGCCAGTCGCCCATCGAGCAAGCGGAAATGCATCTCCTTGCCGAAGACGGTTTTTGCCATCGGGGTGGGGAGATGTTCGATCACTCCCGGCGGTGTGTTTTTGATCGCGCCCTTTAGCTGATCGAGATTTGTGAGTTCCAGTCGGGCTTTTGCGAGTTCCGATTGCAGGTCGTACTTCTGCTTTTCGGTTACGCCCAGCTTGTCGCGATGCTCGGCCAATCGCTGCTCGGCGACGGTGACCAGGATTTGCATCTGATTACGTTCCTGCTCGCGCATCGCCAGTTCCATGTTTTGCCTGGCAATGTTGGCCTGCAGTTCGGCGATGCTGGCTTCAACGGAAGCGGCCGCTGCGGTTGCGCCGGCGACATCGTACGTCGGCCCTGCTTCAATCGAGGTGGCTTGCCTGGCCTTCTCGCGGATCATCGCCGCACGCTGCGCCTGCGACCCAACCACCATGACAAGCACGATCATGATGCCGACGAGGTTGCAAACGACGTCTAGGAACGAGTCCTGGCCCGGGGCTTCGGCTTGTTCTTTCTTAGGACGACGTGTCATTCGACCTTCCTTTGCACGTCGAAACCGCTGTCTTCAATACCAAGTTGCAGGTCGGCGAAGACGTCTTCTGCATCCGGGGCGACTTCGATCCGCAGGATTGGCTTCCAATAGCCGTTCGCCACGGCGAGGCCCCACGACTTCATGTGATTCTGAACTGCGGCGACAAAGCGATCGACTTCGGCGAAAGTGATCTGCTCGGAGATCATGATCGTCTTCAGCCCTCGGTCGTCTCCCTGCTCCGGCAAAATCAGGATGCGGTCGCGAAGGACCACGACCCGAATCGGCCGGGTAACTGCCGTGCTGTGAATCCGCGACTCGGGAAGCCCCCAATTGCTCCCCTTTCCGCCACTGGCACCGCCACCGGACGAAGGGGAACCACTGCGAACGCTCCCCGATTGAGCAGCCCCGCCCGGACGCGCCGACGTCCCGCCGGCAACCTGTCCCGTAGCTGGAGCAGCAGGCGCTCCGGGTTGCCCCGGGTTTCGACCGCTGCCATTACCGCCGGCCGCGCCGTTGTCTTGACCAGGTGCTCCAGCTTGAGAGGCAGCACCCGCGGTGGGGTTTCCGATGCTCACCGAGTTCAACCCTCCCGCCCCACTCGGTGGGCCTCCCGCAGCACCGCCTGCAGGCGAACCACCGCCAGACGCGCTCCCACCCGAGGCCCCGTTGGCAATTCCGCCGCCCGGATTACCAAGCGAGGGTCCGCCTCTCGTACCTAATCCTGGAGTTGCCCCGCCTCCGCCTGAACCTGTTCCGGATCCAGTTCCGTTGCCACCGGTCGCGGTCAATCCGCCGCTACGGGTGCCCGTCGCGGCCGATCCGATGTTCGAAGCTACGTTTCCGCGGACCGGCATGTTGCCACTCGCTCCTCGCCCGATCCCGTTGTTGGGATTTACCGGACGATCACCCCCTCCGACTCCGAACCCGGATCCGCCACTTCCGCCGCCGAAGCCTCGTCCACCCGAGGAAGCGACTGCTTCGCGATATTCGGGCTGATCTTGCGGCACGAATGACGTGAGGTTTTCACCTTTTTCGTAATGCCGGGGCATCGCCGCCATCATGATCGCTTGCTTCTGCCGGGCGGCGGCGATGGTTTGCCCGAGAACCTGCTGCAGCGCCGGATCAGGCGAACCAAAGGTCAGTTGCGTGTCCTCAGCGACTAGCTCGTAACCAAACTCCTGGTCCCACGACTTCATGGCCGCGCGGGCCGCACCGTAGGCGACAATGCCGCTCGGCCGGACCACGAGCAACGGGTACGGTTCACCGTGCGCTTGCGCGCCAGCTTTGACGAGGTACTCGCGGGTCGCCCGCAGCGCGGAATCCAGTGGATTGCCAGCCGTCAGCGGACCGCTGAAGTCGTCCGGGTTGAACACGATTCCTTCCGGCTGGAGTACCACCCCTCGGTCGGTGCACTCCAGGTAGATTGGCCGCCGCCGCGTACCGTTCGGTCCTTCGTAAGCGATGAGGGCGAACCACTGATCGCTTGGCTTCTTTTTGCGAGTCTCGTCCAGCTCGCGCTGCTTCTCGGCGATCTTCCGCCTCAACTCGTCGAGCTGCGCTTTGGTCGCGGTAAGGTCTTGATCTGACTTTCCCGTGTCAATATCGCGGGCCCGATTAACAAGCACCTGAGCCTGCTCGCGCAGCCGACGGATGTGATCTTCCAGGTGGCTGAGTTTCAATCGACGATCGGCAAGCTGCTGGGCAGTTTCTTCACGCTGCTGTACCAGCATTTCTGCGCGCCACTGCTCATCCTCGAACGCCTCGCGCTCGCGACGGACGCGCTCCTCATTCTCGGTGGACTTCTTTTGCTGTTCCGCGAGCAGGGCAGCAGCTTTCGTCTTCGCATCGACCGTGGTGTGTTGCACCATTAGTACGAGCAAAACGATGAGCGCTCCCATCGTGCAAATGAGCACGGCGAGAAACGGGAATAGCTGAATGCCTGTCGCCGATCGGCGACTCTTACGGCTCATGCCGCGCGACCTTTAGCTTGCGTACTGGTGAGATCTACGTGCTGCATGTCGCTCTTCCCCAGCCGGACGTTCAGCAAGTGAATCGCGGCGGAGAGGCTCATCACCGTGTCTTCGAAGTTGCGCGAACCGGCTAGCGCGTCGAGATTATGGTTCAAGGCGGTTTCGAGCTTGATCACATCTCCCGTTGCTTGGATAGCCCTGGTCATCAACTCGCCCTGACGAGTCAACTCTTGCTGCTGAGCATGGAGCAACCGGGCGTTCTCGGACAGCACCGTGTGCCACTGTTCCCAGCGATGTTGTACTTGTTCCGACGAAGCCTGCTCAATTCTCGCCATATTGGCAGCATGCTGGGTCAGAGACCGATCGAGTGACACGCTCAAGCTTTGTTGCAGCTGCTCCGCCGAAGCGGCCGAGACCTTTTGCCACTGCTGGTGCGCTGCCTGAATGGTGACTTGCCATATTTCAGCTTGACGCTGGACCAACTGTTCGGTGGCCTTGAGCATCTGCTGAGCCATACGGTGCATGGACTGCACTTGCGGATCGCTCGAGGCGCCGACGACCTCGAAGCGGGTCGACAGTTCGCTGGTGACCCGGGTGTCGACTTCGCTGAGGAGTTGTGTCTCCATTCGATCGAGCATGAACTGAGCGAACATAAGCATCAGTGCAAAGCTCAAGGCAATGGCCGTCGTATCGAAGGCCACGAACAGACCGCTGAGCAGGCCTGACATGGCGGTGTCCATCGAGTTGACCAGGTCCGCCTTGGCCAGGTCACCGATCGCAGTCGTGATGCCGACCACCGTACCGAGGAAGCCGAGCATCGGTACGGCCCAGACAATAATCCGCACCAGGCCGTAGCTGTCCTGCTGGCGGCCTGCATCGAGATCGCTCAAATATTTGAGCTCATCGTCGAGGTCTTCCGCGGAACCCTTTCGCTCGATCGATTGCAGAGCATCCGTCAGCCGCTGTCCGAGATAACTCTTCTTCAAACGGTCGGGCAAGCCAGCCAGAACATTCAGATATTCATTGGCCTTGCCTGCCGGCTGGATGCCTTCGCTCTCACCGAGCGATATGCTGCCCAGCGAGGTGTGCTGCGAGAACACATCCATCGCTTTGAAGATCAGCGAAACCACGCCGACGAAAAAGAGCACCGTTTCAACAATGTTGATTGGATGCCCGGCAAAGTAGCGATGCATCAGCGGCTGATCGAGCGGACCTCGGAAGATCAGCGCATAGAAGCCGACAGAGATGCCGCACCCCAGCAGCATCGGCCAGGCAATGCCGCTCAGCGTGGACCACAATGAAGCACGCGGCGAAGGTCGAGACACAGGAGCATCCTTTCTCCAGGCAAACTTTCGCGAAGCCGCAGAGCTTCGCTCAGACAGAAAATCGTCCTAATCGCTACAGCTTGTTCAATGTTTGTGCACCGGCTACGGTAAATGGCTCGATAGACGTGCCAGCAGTGCTGGCGCGATACGACCTTCGGTAGCGCGGGCGCGGTAGTATCGCAGGCTTCCATTACTGCATTTCCCGCACTCCGCCAAGGGCGCAAACGAAAACGGCGAGTTGCGAACAGCGCTTTCGGCACATCCCGTAAAGATTGCCAAAGTCGCTGCCCGTGACTCGCCGATAAGTTGGCTGTCAGACGGTTGTTGCCGAGCAACACCTCTCAAAGCCTACACTGTGCGAAAATCCCGGGGGGGACGAAGAGTCCGGGCTGAGCTCTCTGAGCTCGCCCGGACTTTCTTCTTTCTTGTCTTGCTCCTCGAGACGGCCGGCTCAGCAATTAGAAGCCGATGCCGATTCCGAAGCCACTTCCGCCAATCGAAATACCAGGCTGGCTGTAGCC